>ERZ779888.111-NODE-111-length-101847-cov-8.645660_pt1 | contig 101847 bp, 102 predicted proteins | sample MGYA00511245_ERZ779888 | MGnify/ENA primary metagenome ERZ779888 (study PRJEB29588, sample SAMEA2155255) | human gut metagenome | biome: human gut; feature: human-associated habitat; material: faeces | place: Denmark | collected 2008/2010 ...
TTTATCCTATTTTTTATTTTGTTTTTTGTAGAATATTTTTGTTAAAGTTTTATCCAACAGATTGAGTGAAAACATATGTCTACAAGCATTGAAAAATTTGTATTGCTTTCCAACAATGTATCTTGGTTTGAAGTGTCTTTTTTCACATATTTTATAAATCTTCTTGATTGCATATTCGGGCGACATTCTTCTTTTTTCTGTCTTTTCGGTTGGCTTTGTGGAGAGCTCGATTGAATTACCATACCTTTCATTTGTATCATAAATTTTGACTCTGTTGTTTGAGAAATTTGTTCTTACATCGCCAGGACAAATTGATGTGACTTGCATCTTTGTTTGTGAAAGTTCCATTCTCAAACTTTGTGCGAAACTGTCAACGGCTGCCTTACTTGCACAATAGTATGCTTTGAATGGCAAAGCAAACAAGGCGGTTGCTGATGCTATCAAAACAAATTTTCCGTTTTTCTTCATCATTGGAATGGCATATTTGCAGGCGTTTGCTGTTCCGAAAAAGTTTACATCAAATTGTTTTTGTGTGGCTTCTTCATCCAAAAGTTCAATAGCACCGCTGATTCCATAACCAGCACAGGTGATAAGCATATCTATTTCGCCATGATTGAGATAAATGTCGTCAAAAATTGATTTGAGTTTTTTATGATTAGAAACATCGCATTGATAATCTCTTCCGTCTTTTGAGATGTCGATCACAACATCACCTTTTTTCTCAAAAATTTCTCTCAAACCTTTGCCAAGCCCACTTGAAGCTCCAGTTATGACGATTGTGCGTTTTTCTATTCTCATAATTCTCTCCTATTTTCCAAATTTAATTTTATCATAAAAAATGGTTTTTTTCAAAATAATTTGACAATATTTTTCATTGATGATATCATAGCATAAATTATCATAAGGAGAAATTTCTATGTATATGAACAAAACCAAAAGAAATTTGATTATTGCTTCTGCGGTAATAAACTTGTTTGGAGTGACTGCAAGTTTGGTTCTTTCAATTTTGTTGAAAGTAAACCTGCACTTCTTGCAACATTCGTTGAATATCTTTTCTTCGTTAGTTATTCATTCAACATTTATTATGCTGTTTTCTCTTTTGCCGCTGGGGTTGTGGCTAGCGTTTTCCTTTTATATTCTGTAAGAGCGAGAGGCAAGTATTTTAGAACTACACAGGGGCTTTATATTGCTGGTTTTATTATTGTGATTGTTTGTGGTGGAACTTTGGCATGGCTTTTGCTTTTCATTTCAATGTTTGTGCCTGATGTTGTGATTATGAACACAAAGAGCGAAGTGAAACAAGAAGAAAGAGCACAAGAGAAAGAAACTCAAAAGAAAGCCCAAGAACTTGAAGAGAAAAAACAAAAAATTGAACAACTCAAACAACTTCGTGACAGCGGAGAGATTACAGAAGAAGAATATAAGAAAAAACTCTTTGATTTGTTGTAATCATTTTGTTTTAATTTAAAAAATTTACTCAGATTTACAGAAAATCGCTATAAAAAATAAAACGCCATTTGTTTGGCGTTTTTTCTTTTGATTTTTATTCTTGCAAAATAACTTTGCAGGTGACTAAATGATTCTTTCGCCAGTTATTCCTTCTTTGAAACCACATGGAGAAGTGCATTTATATCCAAATGTGCAGCGAGCTTTGTCAGTTGCATATTTTTGCAAGTCTTCGGCTGCTGGGTGGTGTTGTTCTTCAAGGTTTTGATAAATTTCTTTGATTGAAGCAGTTGTTTGATTGTCGATTTCAAGTTGAGCACAGGTGCATTTGCGTTCTTTTGCCTTTAAAATCATGTTGTCAATCGTGCCTTTTTCAATGATTTCAAGCATCATGCCTTGTGGGAAGACATCTTTCAAACTTTCAAAGTCTCTTGTCCATGAAAGAACTAGTTCTTTATCGTCCTTTATAATTGGTGGAATATAGCATTTTGTTTCTGGCAAAAATCTGAAACTATAATCAATTGTGCGGTGTCTTTGTGCTTGTGCAAGTTGGGCAAAGGTGCCTTCGTATGCGATTTGATAAACGTCCCCGTATTGTTTGATAATTGGGCGAGTTATTCTGCGGTCAATAAGACTAAGTTTTCTGTCTTTTGCATCAAACAACTTTGGATTCAAATAAGGGAGCTCTTCCATGCGTGCGGTGAGTTCTTGAAGAGAACTGCAAAGTCTTGTTGAAAATGGGTCGCTCATTTTTTGCAAATCTTCAATGTCTTTTTTGAGCATTGAATAAAGCACATTGAATTGTCTATAGGTAAGTGTATGTTCCATAACTGCAGGTGTGAAAACTGATGTCATGTATCTTGCGTTTTCTTGAGCAAGTTTTTTTATTCTCATTTTTGTAAGATAAGGATTGTCTTCACCATATTTTTCTACGATTTTTTGTTGGAAGATTCCCAACCATTTGTTGTAAACTTCTTGTTCTTTTTCAGGCAAGTCCATAATTTTGTATCTTGCTGATTTTTCGCTTGTTGTATACATCTTTTCGTTGTTTAATATCATTGCTACAATTTTTGGAATCCCGACAAATTCAAGTGTAAAACTGCCGTGGTCAAAAGGACTGTGATGTCCGCCATTTTCAATCATTACAAGACGGCGTGCTGTGTTTTCAGCTGGTTCGTTGAAAAGTGTTTCTGTCGTGTCCTTCAAATAGCAAACTCCAGCAGTCAATGCTGCCAAGCGGTCAAGCTCATCTTTTGTGGCTTCATGACCAAGATGTGTTGATGCAACTACTTTAATTTTTTCCATTTTTCCTCCCTCCATTTCTTGTCTAGCATAATAGCACGGTGGTGGGTAAATGTCAACATTTATTTTCTTCTATTTTTAAAAAAATCAGAAAGCAGTTTGGCACAAATTTCATTTGCTTCTTCATCTTGTTTGAAGTCACATTTGTGATTTAATCTTGTGCTTGAAAGTATCTTTTCCATAAGGCAATCTTTTGATGTTTTGTCCTTTGCACCATAGAAAACTGATTTGATTCTAGCGTTGGCGATTGCACCGGCACACATTGGGCAAGGCTCTAATGTTACATATATTTCACAGTCATCAAGACGCCAATCTCCAAGTTTTTTGCAGGCTTTGTCTATGGCAACAATCTCTGCGTGCATAAGAGCATTTTTGCTGGCTTCTCTTTTGTTGTAACCGCGTGAAATAATTTTGCCGTTTTTTACGATGACTGCTCCGATTGGAACTTCTTCTTTTTGCAAGGCGATTTTGGATTGCTTGATTGCTTCTTTCATAAATTTGTTCATGTTTCTATTTTATACATTTCTTATTGTTTTGTCTAGTTATTGTTTGTATTTTTGTTTCGTTTGTGCTAATATTTAATCTATGAAAACAACAAATAATGACAAAAACAGCGTTCGTGATGTCGAACAATTCAAAAAAACTTTTATGAAACGAAATTTCTATACCGCAAAAGATAGTGGTATGGTTTATTTGCTTGCACTTGTTTTGCCTTTGCTTGCTGGGCTTATTTTTGCTTATGTCTCAATTGCTATTGCAAAAGGCGCGGGTATGACTTTTGAAGAAGGACAAAATGTGCTAACTGAACTCTTCAACAGATGTCTTTGGTTTGCAATTCCTTTTAGCATTATCACTCAACTTGTTTTTGCTGGACTTTATTTTGGTTACAACGGGACAAATCGTATTCAACAACGCTCTTGTAAACTGACTTTCAAAAAAGCAAATGTTTGGACTTGCCTTTTGAGTGTTCTTGTTGGAATTGTCTGTGTTTTGGGTTTTGTTTGCCTTATTGAAGGTTGTTTTGGTGAGATGTTTAAGGCTATTGGTCTAAAACAAGACACTTTGTCATTGCCACTCAACAATGTGGGTTGGTATTTTGCAAATCTTGTTATTCTTGGAGTTTTGCCTTCCATTTGTGAAGAATTGATTTTTAGAGGAGTGATTTTTCAAGGTCTTAAAGAAAAATTTTCAAACAAAATAAGCATTGTTTTGTCTGCACTTTTGTTTGCTTTGATGCACCAAAGTATCCAACAATTTATCTATCCATTTATTCTTGGACTTTTGCTTGCGTTTGTCTTTGAAAAAACAAACAATCTGATTTATTCTATACTTATTCACATGTTTAACAATTTTACAACGATAACTTTGAGTTTTATGTCTGAAATGGGAGTTATTGACCTTTCAAGAACTGTCTCTTGGGGTTGGTATATCGTTATTGCGATTGCTTGTGCAGCAGTAACTTGTGCTTTGCTTTGGGTTATTTACAGATTCTATTTGAAAAAACAACCAAAGGTTGAAGTTGAAAACGAAGGAGAAGCAAATCAGACTCAATCAATTTCGATTGGAAAATTTCCTATGACGCTTATTGTTGGTGGTGTGCTTGCATTGGTTATGCTTGTGATAAATTGCTTTTGATGAGAGTATATTAGTTATGGAGAAGGTATGGTAAAAGACAAAAGTCGCTCGGACATAAAATTTTATACCAATTTGATATATTTTATCGTTGTGGTTTGCTTTGTCTGCATAAGAATTTGTGCAGGCTTTGGTCTTTTTAAATTTATGGGAGACTACGGCTCATACATCATGAGTTTGGTGACGCAAATTGGTTTGATTTTTTTGTTGCCATTTTTTCTTTTCAAGACTTTAAACAAACTTTCATGCAAAGAAACTTTCAAGTTTTTTAGTTTCAAAAAAGTATCAATCAAGACTGTTTTGGTAAGCATATTTTTGGGTGTTATTGTTTTTGCTTTGAATGTTTATGTTTCAAGTTTTTTCAATGGAGTCATTCAATTTTTTGGATATAAACCATCAACATCTGGCACTTCAATGCCTGCTGAATGGTGGGTGCTTGTTTTAAACTTGTTTTGCACTGCAGTCTTGCCTGCAATTTGCGAAGAAACATTGCATAGAGGAATGCTTTTGAAAGGAAATTCCACACTTGGAATGAAGAAAAGCATCATTATTTCTGGATTTTTGTTTGGACTTTTGCATTGCAATATTGAGCAATTTTTCTACGCTACAATAATTGGTCTCTTTTTGGGATATTTGTGTTGGTGTTGCAGTTCGATTTATCCATGCATAATTGTGCATTTCATGAACAATTCTATCAGTGTTTTCTTGTCTTTTGCAAAGGCAAAAGGTTGGGCTATTGGCAACATATTTACGGCTATTTCAAGCTTTTTAATTAAGAATCCATTTACTGGATTTATCATCTTCATTTTGTGCTTTATCTTGTTGCTTATTATTGCTGGCGAGTTAGTCAAATTTTTGATTAAAGATGGCTTTGAATACAACTTTGTGGCAAAACAAAAAGAACTCACAACAATGTTTGTTAGACAATCATATTTCAATGACATTGAAGACATAAAAAACAACACGTATTCTGCTCCAAATATGTCAGAGACAGACAAGAAAGTGATTTATATCAATGCAAACGAATTTTTTGATTTTGTTGACAAAAACATGAAAGAAGTCTTCAAAAAAGCGGAAGAAATTGAAAATGCACAAATTCAAAAACAAAAACTCGACACAAAGACAAAAATTTTCTTGTGGGGGTCGATTGCTCTCACTGCGATTATAACAATTTTGACGTTCATTTGGGGGCTTTTATGATGACAATAAATTTGATTTGTGTTGGAAATTTGAAAGAAACATTTTCAAAACAAGAACAGGAAGAATATTTGAAAAGGTTGTCTGCTTTTTGCAAAGTAAATGTCATTGAAATCAAAGAACAAAATCAATTTGAAAACTCTTATGTAACTCTTGAAAAAGAAGGCGAAGAAATTTTGAAAAAATTGAAAGGTTATATCATTTTGTGTGACATTAAAGGCAAAGAACTTTCTTCCCCTGCTCTTGCCGAAAAACTTGAAAATCTTATGCAAACAAATTCGGAAATTTCGTTTGTTGTGGGCGGGTCTTATGGAGTTTGCGAAAAAGTGAAAAGTTTGAGCAAAGAAAAAATTTCTTTCTCGCCTATGACATTTCCACACAACTTGTTTAGAATTATGCTTTTGGAGCAAGTGTATAGGGCATTCACGATTATCAACGGAAAAACTTATCATAAATAATTTATTTAAAAATTATTATAAAAATTTTTGCAAGTAAAGTTAAAATACTTGCATTTTCTTTTTTTATATGTTATACTACGCAAGTCATTGGACAAATTAACACTTGAAGCGGATTTCAAAATCTGTTGCCTAAACGTTTGTAAACATTTGAAAATTTTTGTTTTTATCGTGAATTTGTTTACTTACAAAGGTTGAAAAACTTGGGTCGCATTGAGAGGTGATGCTTCGAGGAAGACAAAAAACAGGAGGGAAAAATATTATGTCAGTTATTTCAATGAAACAACTTTTGGAGGCTGGTGTTCACTTCGGTCACCAATCTAGAAAGTGGAATCCAAAGATGAAAGAATACATTTTTACCGCTAGAAATGATATCCATATCATCAATTTGGAAGTTACATCAGAACAAGTAGACAAAGCTTATTCTTTTGTTCGTGATGTTGTTGCAAGCGGAAAAAATGTTCTTTTTGTAGGAACTAAAAAACAAGCTCAAGAAGCTGTTAAAGAAGAAGCAGAAAGATGCGGAATGTTCTACATCAGCACTCGTTGGCTTGGTGGAACTCTCACAAACTTCAAAACAATCAGAAACAGAATCGAAAGACTCAACAAACTCAACCAAATGGAAAAAGTTGGAGAATTTGATTTGCTTCCAAAGAAAGAAGTTGCTCTTCTTAAACAAGAAAGAGACAAACTTGAAAAGAACCTTGGCGGTATCAAAGACATGAGAGAACTTCCAGGAGTTATCTTTGTTGTTGACCCATCAAACGAAAAGATTTGCGTTCACGAAGCAAACATTTTGGGAATCCCAGTAGTAAGTCTTGTTGACACAAACTGTGATCCATCAGGCGTTGATGTTGTTATCCCAGGAAACGACGATGCTATCCGTTCAGTTAAACTTATTGCAAGCGCAATCGCTGATGCTGTTATCGAAGCAAGAGAAGGCGTTTCAATGAAGAAAGACGAAGAAGAAACTGCTGAAGAAGAAGTTGACCTTGAAAGTTTGCTCGAACAAGCAAAACCAAGCGTAGAACTTGCTGAAGCTGGTGAAGAAGTTAAGAAAACTGCTAGAAAACCAAGAAAGAAACCAGTAGCAAAGAAAGAAAACAAAACTGAAGAAGTTGCACCAGTTGCTGCTGAAGAAAAACCTGCTGATGCTGAATAATTTTTACAAGATTTAAGTTTCAAACAAAAAACAAAAAGGAGAATTATTATGAGTTTTACTGCACAAGATGTTGCTCGTTTGAGAGCACAAACAGGCGTTGGTATGATGGAATGCAAAAAGGCACTTACAGATGCCAATGGAGATTTTGAAAAGGCTGTTGTTCTTTTGAGAGAAAGAGGACTTAAAGCTGTTGACAAAAAGCAAGGAAGAATTGCATCTGAAGGTTTGGTTGCTTCTTACATCCACATGGGTGGAAGAATCGGTGTTTTGGTTGAAGTTAACTGTGAAACAGACTTCGTTGCAAAGAGTGACGATTTCCAAAACTTGGTAAAGGATATTGCTATGCACATTGCTGCTGCAAATCCTAAATATGTTTCTGAAGCTGAAGTTGATCCAAAAGAACTTGAAAACGAAAAAGAAATTTTGAGAGCTCAAGCTATCAATGAAGGAAAACCAGCTCAAATAGTTGAAAAGATGGTTGAAGGAAGAGTTAAGAAATATTATGAAGATGTTTGTCTTTTGAACCAACACTTCGTTAAAAACCCAGATTTGACAATCAAAGACCTTTTGACAGAAGCAACACTCAAAATTGGAGAAAAACTTTCTGTTCGTAGATTTGTTCGTTATGAACTTGGCGAAGGAATGGAAAAGAGAAACGACAATTTGGCTGACGAAGTTGCAAAACAAATGGCAGGTAAATAGTTTTAAGAAAAAGTGTCAAGCACAATGTGTTTGATGCTTTTTTTATGTCAATTTTGGCATAATACATAGGGAAAGTGGATTTTAACTAGTATTTTGAGCAAATTGCTATATTTTAGTAAATCAATTTGGTATTCTGTGTCGAAAATTGATATTGACAAGTTTGGCAATTTTTGATATAATCAAAATAGGAAAAGGGGTGGATATGGATAGACAAGAATTTTTCGATAAAATAAAAAAATATTTTGCCTTATCTGAAATGGAGACTGAAAAACTCTTACAAGACAAATTCCATAAAGATATTGACAAAAACAGATTTATGGCAATGTTTTATGCTGTTATGCCACATTTGGAGAGATTTGTGGATGAAGCAGACGAAAAACTCAAAAGAAAAGTCGGAAAGGTTTTCTTGTCAAAACTCGATTATTCACAGTTTTATGATAAAGAATCAGTTGCAGAAACAAAAGAAAGATTGCAAAAACTTTTCTACCAAACATCTTCAAAGGGTATAAATATCTACAAGATTTTGTATTGTTCTGTTTTGACTGATGGCAATTTGAAAAGAGATAACGACACAAGATCAAGATTCTATGATTCTAGTCGTGATTTTGAAAATATTTATGATAGTTTGGTTGAAACCTTGCATTTGTCAGCAGACGAAGCAAAAGAAATTTTTGAGAGATGCTCATCTTTGATTGCAAAGGGGTATGCTTACAAATTTCCACACATTTACAACAAACTTTATGAGCTGATTGTTATGGATGAAACAGGTGCCTATCGCGTTTTCAGTCAAAAGCAACATGAAGTTGAAGAAATTTTGAAAATCAATCCATCTTTGTTTGTTATTTCAACGGATAGAATTCAATCTTCTTTTGATTATCTTCAAAAGAAAATGTATCCAATTTTGAGAGCCAATATTGATGAAGTTATGCAAGCTAAGCCAAACATGACATTGCTTGCTTACAGAACAATCATGGCAAGAAAATGGCTTAAAAACAACTCATCATTGCTTACTATCAATGTGTCAAGCATGTATGACAAAGAAAAATATTTGAAGCAAAACCTTAATGCAATTACTGGAAATGCTTATGCTGTTCAGTTTGCAAATTTCTTTGAAAGTCCGCTCAATATTGCGACATTAAATCAAATTCCTTATGAAAAAATAACTAGAAATGCTTTGCGAAATATTCAACTCTTGGAAAAATATACGACAAAGGAAAAGGTTGCAAGATACTTAACTGCAAACCAATATGTTGTTGGAATGGATTATGCAAAATTCGGAACTCTTCTTTATAAGATTGAAGAACTTGACAAAGAAAATCCACAAGAAAAATATTTTGACAAATTTTTGGAGTTTGGGAAAACCTTGTTTGCAAGCAATATTGACTTTTCAGTTGATGCTATTGCGGATAAGTTGGTTCATAATGCAATCATTAGAGATGTCGCAGTTGACGAGATGACAGATAAAGAATGCTTGCAACAATTTATTGAAATATTCTTTGATGGAAAACATGATTTGACATTCAAGATTGAAGATATGATTAAGCAAAGAAGAGAAAGAAATGCAAATGGCGAGAAGGAACTTCGCAGTGACATAAGAAAAATGGGCAGAAAAATTGAAGAGTTGCCAAGAATTTTGAAAGACGAATCTACTTCAACAAAAGAAAAGAGAGAAAGTGTTTTGACATATGCAAAAGACATCAGTGCTTTGCAAGGCAGAAGGCTTGCTTTGGCAGGAGATTCTGCAACTATTGGAATGGTTCAAACTATTGAAGAAGACGAAAGTAGAAAGATTGAAGAGACATTAAACCTTTTGAGAGAAACTTTTGAACAAAGAAGATTTAAGCTTGGAAAGAGTTACACAAATTTGGAACAACTTTTTGAAAGAACAATGAACTATCTTGATACTTGCTTCGATGATAAGGGTGCAATCTCACAACTTTTCAAAGTAGAAATTATCGACAACTTTACACAAGCAATGAAAGAAACTTATGATGTAAATCCAAGTTCACAACAATCACTTTTTGGAGAAAGATTGACAGTAGAGAATGTTACACCTGGGCTTAAATCTCCATTAAAAGGAATCAGTCAAGAAATAAATAAGGTTGACTTTCATCAAGACGGAACTTCACTTGAATTTATCAAATAATTTTTGCTACCAATTTGATTGGTAAGAGATTGATATTTTAAAGAAACGGCAAATTTTGGTCGTTTCTTTCTTTTTTTTGAATTTTTGTTTGATTATTTTGTGTCTTTGCAAGTAAAAATGTTTGCAAAATTAAACAATTTAGGTTATACTATCGCTGTAGAAAAATTTAAAGGGAGATTTTTATGAACGAATTAGTTGATGATATTTTTTCAAGTTGCAAAGAAGACTTAGAAAAAGCATATTTACACCAACAAAATGAATATCTTGTTATTAGAGCAGGAAGAGCAAATCCACATATTTTGGATAAGGTTATGGTCGAATATTATGGAGTGCCAACACCAATCGTGCAAATGGGAACAGTTACTGTTTCTGAAGCAAGAATTTTGAATATCAACATTTGGGACGCATCTCAAATCAAAAATGTTGAGAAGGCTATTTCTCAAGCAGATATCGGAATTACTCCAACTGATGACGGAAAAACAATCAGACTTGTTTTCCCTATGCTTACTGAAGAAAGAAGAAAAGAAATTGTAAAGAATGTTAAGAAACTTTGCGAAGAAACAAAAATTGCTATGAGAAATGTTCGCCGTGACACAATGGACATGCTTAAAGACATGAAAAAAGATAGCCAATTGTCAGAAGACGAATTTGCTGTTTGTGAAAAAGATGTTCAAAAAATGATTGACAAATACACAGATATGGCAGACAAATTGGCTGCTGATAAAGAAGCAGAGGTTATGAAAGTCTAAAACTAAAGAACGATACTAGATTTTAAGGGTTGTTATGTTCAAAAAGAAAAAGGTTCTTGAATGTTATCCTACACATATTGCGTTTATTATGGACGGAAATCGAAGATGGGCGACAAGACGAGGCTTAAACAAAATGGTCGGACACAGACAAGGTGGTTTGGCATTCAAGAAACTTGTCGATATTTTAGATGACTATCCAGAGATTAAATACGCATCTTTTTTTGCATTTTCGACAGAAAATTGGAATAGAGAACAAAAAGAGATTGATTATATCTTTGAAATAGTGTATAATCTTGTTGAAAAATTTTCACAAGAGTTTATTGATAAAAATCACAAGTTTGTGTATATGGGTGATTTGAGCAAGTTTCCACAAAAACTGCAAAACGTAATAGCAAACTTGGCTGACAAAACCAAAAACAACACTGGACTTGTCGTAAATTTGGCGTTGAATTATGGCGGAAGAGACGACATTGTTCATGCTGTCAACAAACTTATTGAAAAGGGTGAAACAAAAATTACAGAAACAAATTTGAAAGAAAATTTGTATTCTGCACCACTTCCTGACATTGATTTGCTTGTGAGAACAAGTGGGGAAATGAGAGTCTCAAATTTTATGCTTTTCCAAATGGCTTACAGTGAACTCTATTTCACAAAGACTTGCTGGCCAGACTTCGATAGAAAGGCACTTTTGATGGCTTTGGAAGATTTTTCAAAAAGAAACAGAAGATTTGGAGGAAAATAAAATAATGAAGAAAAGAGTTTATACATCAATTGCAATAGTGCTTTCTTTGGTGCTCTTGTTTGTGCTGAAAATTTTTGTCAGCGATTATTTCTTCGATGCTTTCTTTGGTATTTTGGCATGCATCGCTTGCTTCGAAATGTCAAGATTGCTTAGCAAAACTGGACTTTACAACTATCAAGGGCTGGCGATATTTTTTCCATCGTTGCTCTTGGCGTGCAACTTGGTAGGTGTTTTTTATTCGGGGAATACAAACGATATTTTTTGGGTTTTATATACAATTTTGATTGACATTGGCATTATGGTTGTAGTTGCTTTTTGTGCTTTCCTTTTTGGTTTGTGCAGAAGAAAATCTACATTAAATGAAATGACGGTTAGAGAAATTAAAAATATGTCTGTAAGCAAATTTGCTTTCAAAAAAGCACTCAACACTTTGATTTGCTTTGTTTATCCAGCTTTTTTGTTCTTGTTTTTTGTTTTCTTAAACCACTTCAACGAATTGCCTCTTTCAAAACTTGAAAACATTGACACAAATGTTTCTGTTTTTGTTGTGATGACTGCTTTGATTATTCCTATGTTTACTGACACTTTTGCAATGCTTACTGGTTCTGTAATTGGTGGCAAAAAATTGTGTCCAAACATCAGCAAAGGCAAAACGATTTCTGGTGCTGTTGGTGGTGTGGTTTGGAGTGTGCTTTTTGGTGCATGCGTTTATTTGGTTTTTGGTTGCATTGAATCATTTGCTCCATTTATGGAAATCCTTCCTATTTGGGCTTATCTTATCATTGTGTTCTTGGGTTCTATCATTGCTCAAGCAGGTGATTTGTTTGAATCAATTATCAAAAGGAGAGCAGGCGTAAAGGATAGTGGAAAGTTGTTGCCAGGACATGGCGGACTTTTGGATAGAATTGACTCTTATATGTTTATTGCTCCATACATTATGATTGCATTCTGGATTTTTGCTATTTAATCTCAAACGAAAAACAAATGACACTATATTTAATTTAAGGATTTTGATATGACATTTTTGTATATCCTTTTGGCAATAGTAATTTTGCTCTTTATGGTGCTTGTGCATGAATTTGGGCATTATGTTGCAGGAAAAATTTTGAAATTTAAAATCACTGAATTTTCTGTTGGTTTTGGATTTCCGTTGTTTTCAAAAACTAACAAAAAAACGGGGGAAAAGTTTTCTCTCCGTATTTTTCCTTTGGGAGGATATTGTGCATTTGAAGGGGAGGACGATGAAAAAGAAACTGAATCTCCAACCGCATTCAACAATCAAAAGCCTTGGAAAAGAATAATTGTTTTTCTTGCCGGCGTAACAGCAAACTTTATTACTGCAATATTGTTTTCATGGATACTTTTGTCAACTATTGGCTATGATGTTCCACAAATTGTAAACTTTGACCAAGTCAAGTATGTAAATGAATATCAAGTGGGAGATATAATCACTCAAATTGATGGAAAAAACATTGATTTTGCGTTTGGAGAGAATTTTGTTCCGCTTGTGACTGCACAGAAGAAAAAAGCACAAGAGGCTTACAAAACTTATCAAGACGCTGGCGAAGATTTTTCAACTTGGACTGCAGAAAACAACAAATATTACACTTTTGAAATGACTGTAAAGCGTCATGGAACGGTGGAAAAACTTGAAATAATAGTTTATCCAAACATAGAACAAAATACTAAAGGCGAAGACTTTATCAATTGCTATATCGGTCTTGAATCTGCAAAGGGAGAACCTGCTTGCACGAAGGCTTATGTTTATAATGCTTGGGAGGGTTTTTGCCGTTCGTTTGAAGTTGCATTCGGTTTTGCATGGGTGGTTTTGAAGAGTTTGTGGATGTTGATTACTTTCCAAATTCCTATCACAGAATTGGGTGGAACAATCGCAACAATTTCTACTATTGCGACTTATGCTTCTCAAAATATGTCTTATCTTTTGGTGTTTATTCCTCTTATTGCGGCAAACTTGGCAGTCTTCAATCTGTTGCCGTTCCCGGCACTTGATGGCTCTCATGTCGTCTTTACACTTATTGAATGGATTAGAGGGAAACCTATCAACAGAAAAGTCGAAGGAAGGATACATTTCATCGGCATTTGCATATTGTTTGCATTTGTGATTATAGTTGATATTTTACACTTTGTTCTCAAATGATTTTTTGATTGCTTGACAAAAATTTAATAATATTTTAGAATGGTTATATGAATTTTGAACAAGAGTTTTATGCCAACTTTGGTGATATATACAATGACCTTCATCTTAAAGAAGTTGTGGTGAAAAAACAAGAAGGGATTTGCACCATAACTTTTTTGTATCCTTCCACTTCAAAGGATATTTCTGATGCTGACAAAAAAGAAATTGCAGGATGGCTTCGTGGACTTTTGAATTTTGAAAAGATGCAACTCAAAGTCAAATTTATGAAGGCGTATGTTGAAGAAAAGCTTATAAGAAAGGCTATCAACATGTTTTTTGAAAAAAAATATAAACTTGTCACATCTTATATGACTGACAAAAATTTTTCTATCAAATTGACACCTATTGATGTAATTGTTGAGTTTGAATTGAGTAAAAGAATTAACAAGTTTTTTGCCGAACACAAGATTGTGTCAGAGCTTTCAAAGTATCTCAAAGACAACTTTTTAACAGAATTCACAGTAGAACTTAAAGAAAATCCAAATTTTATTGACGAAGTTGACATTGAAAATGTTGAGATGAAGACAAAATATAAGGTTGCACAGCGTCACAGCGTTGAAATAATAAAAGAGATTGTAGGTAAAGATATAATGACAAGACCAGAATACATTTCTTTTATCAATGCACCTAAAAATGCCGTTGTTGTGGCTGGATTTATCAAAAAAATTGAATGCAAAGAATTTATTGTAAAGTCAGGCAAACGAGTTGGACAAACAAAAGCTTATTACACTTTCCAAATTGCAGATGAAAGGGGAAAACTTGATTGTATTTATTTCTGTCCAAAGACTTACAGAAGTGACATGGATGCCTTGGAAGAATGTATGTATGTTTTGCTTCATGGTGATGTAAAATTCAATCAACTCAACAAGCTTTGTTTGTATGTTGACAAGATTGCTCTTGCAAGCGAAGTTGTCAAAGAAGAAACGGAAGAAAAGAAAAAGGAATATGAAGGGCCAGTGGTCAAAATTGAAAAACTTACTGCTCTTGAACAAGACAATATGTTTGGGGATAGAGAAAAATACAATAAGAAAATCTCCGGCAGAACGATTGTTGTGTTTGATATTGAAACAACTGGACTTGATCCAGCAACAGACCAAATTATCGAACTTGGAGCGGTCAAAATTGAAAACGGAAACATTATTGAAAAATTTTCAACTTTTGTCAAACCAACGAAAAAACTTTCTTATGAAGTTTCAGATTTGACGGGAATCACTGACGATATGCTTGAAGATGCTCCACCTATTGAACTTGTAATAAAAGACTTTTATGATTTTACAAGGGGTTGTGTGCTTTCTGGTCACAATGTTATTGGATTTGATATAAAGTTTATCAGGCGTGAGGGCGAGAGCGTTGGACTTGTGTTTGACAACGAACTTATTGATACATTAAATGAAGCAAGAATGGCAAAATTGAAAATCACAAGATACAATCTTGGCACTGTAGTAAAGGCATTGGGTTTAACATTGGAAGGGGCACACAGAGCATGGAATGATGCTTATGCAACAGCTCAAGTTTTACTTAAACTCAACGAAGTAAGCTAAAATCGCCACTTTTGCATGAAAAATGCACAACAATTTCAGTTTTTTGGTGTAAATTGTCTTGCTTTTTATAAATATTTAGGTTATAATAACTATATCTTGACAAGGAGTGGGCAAAGTTTGCTCACTCTTTGTATTAAGTGGACAATTTTGGAGGTTTTATGGCAAAGGTAAAACAAATTTGCGAAGAAAAAATTAGACCAATAATTGAAGAGATGGGTTATGAACTTGTCGAAGTCAGTTATGAAAAAGAAAATGGCGGAATGTCTTTGATTTTCACTATTGACAAAGAAGACGGTGTGACCATTGATGATTGTGAATTGGTAAACAAAAAGATTGACCCAATTTTGGACGAAATCAATCCAACTGACGACAAACCTTACACATTGGTGGTAAGTTCGCCAGGACTTGATAGACCGCTCAAAACTGATAGAGATTTGAAGAGAAATCTTGAAAATGAAGTTGATGTAACATTGTTTGCAAAACTTGACGGACAAAAACTTTTTACTGGGGTTTTGAAAGCATTTGATGAAAAAGAAATCAAACTTCAATCTGCAAAAGGTGAAATTGTTTTACAACGCGACAAAATTGCCTCAATTAAACTTGTTATTAAATTTTAAGGAGAAATCAAAAAATGGTAAATAAAGACTTTTTTAAAGCACTTGACGAACTTGAAACAGAGAAAAACATTGATAAGGATGTGTTTATTCAAACATTGGAAACAGCACTTACTTCTGCATACAAAAAGATGTATGGCGAAGCAAAGTCAGCAATGGTAAAACTTTATCCTGAAAGAAACACAATCAAAATTTATTCTTATAAGACTGTTGTTGCAGAACCAGAAGATTTGGACAAAGAGATCTCTTTGGCTGACGCAAGAGAACTTAAAAAATCTTATAAAGTAGGCGACATTGTTGCAGTTGAAGAATCTACAAAAGATTTTGGAAGAATTGCCGCTCAAACTGCAAAGCAAGTTGTTATGCAAAAACTTAGAGAAATGGAAAGACAAAATGCTATCAGCGAACTTGCATCAAAAGAAGACGAACTTTTGACAACAGTTGTTAAGCGTATTGATGGCGACAATGTTTATGTCCAAATTGCAGGAACAAACACTGAAGGCGTTATGATGAAAAATGACCAAATCCCTGGCGACAAATTCAATATCGGCGACAAAGTTAAGGTTTATGTAAAGAAAATCAAAGATTCTTTCCATGGTCCACAAATTCAAGTTTCAAGAAGCAACATTGGATTTGTTAGAAAATTGTTTGAATTGGAAATTCCAGAAATCGCAAGCGGAGAAGTTAAAATCAAAAACATCGCTCGTGACCCAGGAAACAGAGCAAAGGTTGCTGTTTACACAGAAAGACCAAATATTGACGCAATTGGTGCTTGCGTAGGAAACAGAGGAATAAGAATCAACACTATTGTCAACGAACTTAATGGTGAAAAAATTGACCTTGTTGAATATTCAAGCGATCCACTTGAATATATTGCAAGAGCTTTGAGTCCAGCAAAAGTTTTGTCAGTAGAAACAAATGACAGTTTGAATATGTCACAAGTTATCGTTCCTGACGACAAGTTGTCTTTGGCTATTGGGAGATCTGGACAAAATGTTAGATTGGCAGCAAAGCTCACTGGTTGGAAAATTGATGTTAAACCAGAAAGTTTCCTTAAGCCTGCAAACACAGAAGTTGACAACACAGAAACAGAATACGAACTTACAGAACTTTCAGATGACACATCTTTTGATATGGGAGATTTGGAAGAACTTGAACCTATTGACAACGAATTTGATAGTCTAGACGATTCTGAAAACAAATAAAATAGAAAGTGAGGTTTGTTTATGCAGAATAAACCAAAAGAGAAAATAAGAATGTGTGTTGTTTGTCGAGGTCAAAGTGACAAAAAGACACTTCTTAGAATTGTTAAAAACAAAGATGGCGAAATCTTTGTTGATAAAACCGGAAAAGCAAATGGCAGAGGTGCATATGTTTGCAAATCAAAAGAATGTTTTGCAAAACTTGTTAAGACAAAGGCCTTGAACAGGGCTTTCAAATGCGAAGTGCCACAAAATGTCTATGAAATGATTGGAGAAGAGATTGAGAAAGATTGATGGACTTGTTTCAATAGCACGCAAAGCAGGTTTTGTCATTATTGGACAGGATAACCTGAAAAAATATGACAAAAAACTTTATTTGCTTCTTTGCGACAATAATGCAGGAAAATCGCTTTTGAGAGAAACAAAATTTTTGGCAGAGAAGAGAAACATTCCAATGTTTCAGATTGCCGGACTTGACAAGGCGACTGCAATAGAAAATTGCAAAGTTGTAGGAATAAAAAATAAATCAATAAGCGACAACATCATTGAATGTTTGATAAAAGGAGAATAATTTGGCAACACAACAACTCAACGCACTTAAAACAATAAACAACATACAAAGGGACGGCTCTTTGCAGAATTTATTATTGTCCATAAAACAAGCAAAGACTGATATTGACGCTTTTTCAAAATCTGTTCAAGATCAAAAATCAAAGTTGCAAATAAAGCAACAGCAAGAAGAAGAAAAAAAGAGACTCGAACTTGAAAAAGCAAAAGAGGAAGAGGCTCAAAGAGAAAAAGCAGAAAAGGCAAAGGCTGTTGAACTTGAAAAGGAAAGATTGGCACAAGAAAAGAAGAAAGAAGAGCCAAAAATTTTCTCACAAGGAAACAACCAAAACAACAATTTCCGTAAATTTGACGGACAAAATAATAACAGATTCCAAAGAAACAACAACCAAGGTGGCGGTTATAACAACAATTATGGCAATCGTCAAAATAGTGGATTTAATAGAAACGGACAAAATGGTCAAAACGGACAACAAGGAAACAGATTTGCACCAAGAGGCAATGGCAACTTTGCTGGTGGCAATGGAAACTTCAACCGTAACCAAAATGGTGGACAATTTGGAAATAAAAATGGTCAGAACAGACCAAACGGAGCAAAATCATTTGTTTCAACAAAAGCAAATAATTTCAAATCTTTCGTAGCTACTCCAACTGAAAGTAGTTCAGTTTTGGCTCAACCTGAAAGAAACTTTGGAAACAAAAACAAACAAAGAAGAAACATTGATGAAACAAAGAAGGTTAGTGCAAGACAAAAAGCTGGTTTTGCAAAACAAAACAACATTCTTGTTATGGATGAAGAAGGCTTTGAAGAAACAACGATGGGTTCTAGAAAACTTATCAAGAAGAAGAAAGAAGTTGAAACAATCGTGGCTCCAACAATTACAAATGCTGTTCTTACTTCAAGAGAAATCACTGTAAAAGAATTGAGTGAAAAGATTGGAAAACCAGTCGCAGAAATCGTTAAAAAATTGATGCTTTTGGGCATTATGGCAACAATCAACAGCACAATTGATTTTGACACTTGTGAACTTGTTGCAAGCGAATTCGGAGTTACACTTGAACTTAAACTTGACAAGACTTACGAAGAAAAATTGCTCGATGCTTCAAAAGAAACTGATGACGACAAAGATCTTGCCAAGAGACCACCTGTTGTCACTGTTATGGGGCACGTTGACCATGGGAAAACTTCTCTTTTGGATGCATTTAGAAAGACCAATGTTGTGCTTGGAGAAGCTGGTGGCATCACACAAAAGATTGGTGCTTATCAAATTTCATTTAATGGCGAAAAAATCACTTTTATTGATACGCCTGGACATGCTGCATTTACTTCAATGCGTGCCAGAGGTGCAGAAGTAACTGATATCGCAATTTTGGTTGTGGCTGCTGATGATGGAATTATGCCACAAACTATTGAAGCGATTGACCACATCAAAGCAGCAAATGTGCCTATGATTGTGGCTATAAACAAAATGGATAAACCAGAAGCAAATCCTGATAGAGTAAAACAACAGCTTGCAGAACATGATGTCCTTCCAGAGGAATGGGGTGGAGATGCAATTTGTGTTCCTATTTCTGCCAAGACAGGCATGGGACTTGACGAACTCAAAAAGATGATTTTGCTTGTTGCAGAAATGGAAGATTTGAAAGCAAATCCAAACAAAATGGCAACAGGAACAGTTATTGAAGCTGAACTTGACAAAAACAGAGGTGCTGTTGCAACAGTTCTTGTTCAAAACGGAACATTGAAAATTGGAGATTCAATTATGTCTGGTATTACTTTCGGAAAGGTTAAGGCAATGTTTGACGAAAACGGCAAACCTTTGAAGAAAGCTGGACCTTCAACACCAGTCGAAGTTATGGGATTCAACGAAGTTCCAAACTCTGGTGATGCTGTTTATGCAGTTGAAGAAAGTTTGTCAAAACAAGTCATCAACGAACGTATCAACAAAATTAAACAAGAGAGAGCAAAACACACATCTGGTGTTAGTGCTGATGACTTTATGTCTCGTGTTCATGAAGGAAGCCTTAAAAATCTCAACATCATTCTCAAAGCTGATACTCAAGGTTCTGTTGAAGCGTTGAAGGCATCTTTGGAAGCAATTAGAAATGATGAAGTCAAGGTTGTTTGCTTGCACAGTGCAGCAGGTGCTATCACAGAAAGTGACATCTTGCTCGCTCAAACAACTGGGGCTATTATTGTTGCGTTCAACATTAAAACTCCAAACAAGACAATGCAAATGGCTGACAGTTTGAAAGTTCAAGTTATTGAGTCAAAAATCATTTATGAAGTAGTTGACCAAGTCACAAGACTTTCAAAGGGCATGATGGCAATCAAATATGAAGAAAAATATCTTGGTAGTGCTGAAGTTAGAGTTATTTTCAAACTTTCATCTGCCGGAAGAGTTGCTGGAAGCTATGTTCTTGATGGCAAGATGCAAAGAAATGGTATTGCAAAAGTTAAACGTAAAGGTGAAATTATTGGTGAAAGCACTATTGAATCTATGAAGATTGTTAAAGATGAAAAGAGTGAAGTTGCCAAAGGATTTGAATGTGGTATCAAACTTAAAGACAATATTGATTTCCAAGAAGGCGACATTATTGAATGCTATTTAAAACAACAAATCAAAGTAGATTAAAATTGGAAGGGGTGTTTTAAAGCCCCTTTCTTGTTTAAAAGGAGCAAATTATGAATACTAGAATGGAAAGAGCAAATGCAGAAATTCAAAGATGTTTAATCGAAATCGTTCACACAAAAATGAATGACCCTCGTTTAAATAAAATTGTAAGCATTACAGATGTAAATGTTACACCTGATTTTAAATATTGCAAGGCAAAAGTTAGTGTTTTAAACATTGAAGAAGCCAGTGAAGTAACAAGGGTTTTGCAAAAGAGCGAAGGTTTTATCAAAAGAGAACTTGCAAAAATGGTTGATATGCCACAAGTGCCAAAAATCAATTTTGTTGTTGATAAGAGCACCTTGAGTGCAATCCGTGTTGAAGAAATTTTGAGAAGTTTGAATATTCCTGCTGAAGATGAAGGGGATTCTGATGATAACAAGTAATGAAATCTTATCAAAAATCAAATCTGCTCAAAATATCGCAATTTTTGCACATAAAAACGCAGACCCAGATGCTTATGGCTCGATGTTTGCTATGAGAGAGTTTTGTCATAATTTGGGCAAAAACGCTGATATTTTTGCAAAAAAAGACAGAGAAGGATATCTTGACCACATTTTTCCCTTGGATGAAATCAAAACAGATTTTCATGCAAGTGATTATGATTTGGTGTTTATGCTTGATATGCATCTTGTAACAAGACTAGAAGATTGTTTTATTGAAGAGTTTTTGAAGAGCAAAAATGTGATTGTTATTGACCATCATTGCATAGCAGAAAATGACATTTTGCCTACAGAACAATATTTGATTAAGCATGATTATGCAGCAAACTGTGAAATCTTGACCGAATTTGCTGAAGAAGAAGGTCTTGAAATTACTCCAAAGATTGCAACTTATTTATACACTGGTTTGATGGGTGACACAGACAGATTTTTGCATAACAATTTGAATAGACGAGTGTTTGAAACTGCACTCTTTTTGATGGATAAAAAGGCTGAAATACAAATGGTTTATGACTATTTGTATAGATACCAAACAAAAGAACAAATTGCAATCAACAAATTTTTGCTCAACAATCTTTGTTATGAAGTTGATGGAAGAGCGATTTATGCTATTTTCACATTAAGAGATTTGAGAAAAATGCATGCTGTTCAAGAAGATGTTAAAACTTTTTCAAATGAACTTGTGAGAATCAAAGGTGTAGAAGTATCTTTCATATGCATGGAGTATTCAAAGAATTATTATAAAGTAAGTATGCGTTCTCAAAAAGGAATAAACACTTTGCTTATTTCTGAAAAACAAGGTGGCGGTGGACATATAAATGCATCAGCGTTTGAAATTTTTGTTTCAAAATCAGAACTTAAAAGAAAGATTAAGGCTTGGTCAAAGGAGTTGTTGAATGACTAAAAGAAATCCAACTTTTCTTGATAGCGGAATTTTGCTGGTAAACAAGCCGATTGGTCTTTCTTCAAATAAGGTTGTCAATATCGTTAAATATGCTTTGGATGCTGACAAATGTGGTCATTTGGGAACTTTGGATTTGGAAGGTGCTGGGCTTTTGCCTGTGACAGTAAACAAAGCAACAAAACTTTTTGATTATTTTTTGAATAAAGACAAAACTTATGAAACTGTTTTTGTCTTTGGTGTCGAAACAGACACTTTGGATATGGCGGGACAAGTTTTGAAAACTGCAGAATGCGACATACAGACCGAAGATGTTGAAGATGCTATTAAAAAGATGGTTGGAAAACAACTTCAAATGCCTCCACTTTATTCTGCAAAAAAAGTGAACGGAAAGGTGGCATACAAAGAAGCGAGAAAAGGTGAGGCTGTTGAACTAAAACCAAAAGAAATTGAAATCTTCGATTTTAAACTTTTTGGCAAACTTAATAAAAACATTTTTAAGTTTGAAATTTCTTGTTCAAGTGGAACTTACATAAGAAGTGTATGTAGAGATTTGGCAAACTTGTTGTCTACTTATGGTAGTATGCAATGCATACTACGCACTAGATGTGGTGGTTTTAAACTTAAAGATGCTTATACACTTGAAGATATTGAAAATGGAAAATTTAAACTTATTTCTTGTGATGAAGTCTTTGATTATGAGAAAAAGGTTGTGTCAGACAGTGACATTGAAAAATTGCTTAATGGTCAAATTTTGAAAACAAAGTTTGAAAATTCAAATTATAGTTTATATGACAATTCTGGAAAGTTTTTTGGAGTTGGACAGGTTGCTGATGGATTTATCAAATTGACATTGAGATTTTGATTTTTAGGAGGATTGTATGGGAAAAGTTTTGTTTGGACCATCTGGAAACAGTTTGTCATTTTATGAACAAGGTCACAAATCAACTATGGAGACGGCAAAATGGTTGTCAGAGCAAGGAAAGAGGCAATTTGAGGGTGGACTTGACTTGTTTGAATATAGTTTTGGACAAGGTTATAGAATGAAAACCGAACTTGCTGAAAAACTTGGCGAAGAATTTAGGAAGTATGGCATTGAAGTATCAATCCATGCTCCATATTTTATCAATTTTGCAAATCCAGACCAAGAGATGTATGAGAAGTCAATAGGATACATAAAAACTGGTATCAAATTTATGCATGCATTTGGCGCAACAAGACTTGTTTTTCATCCAGGCTCTTGTGGGAAACAGACGAGAGAAGAGGCAATCAATCTTATGACGGAGCGTTTTAAAGAATTTATGCCAGAAATTGAAAAAGAACTTGGCGAAAATATGTATATTTGTCCTGAAACGATGGGCAAATCTATGCAAATTGGCACATGGAAAGAAATAATTGACCTTTGCACAATTTCAAACAAACTTATGCCTACTTTTGATTTTGGACACATCAATGCTCTCACACAAGGGACTCTTAAAACTGCTGAAGATTATCAAGAAATTTTTGATTATGCAATGGAAAAATTGGGTGCAGAAAGAACAAAAAATGTTCAAGTCCACTTCTCAAAAATCGAATATGGACCAAAGGGAGAAATTAAACATTTGACTTTTGCTGACAATGTCTATGGGCCAAATTTTGAACCACTTTGTGATTGTTTGATTAAGAATGATTTGAGTTGTCATATCATTTGTGAATCTGATGGCACTATGGCGGAAGATAGTGTTTTTATGAAAAATCTTTATTTGTCAGAAAAATGCTAATATTTTTTGCAGTGAATTTTGAAAAATACTTGCAAACAATAGCTTCTATGTGCTATTATATAAGAGAATTTGATGCGTATGCATTGGGAATTTTTAAATTTTAGGAGATAAAATTATGGTAACTGCTGGTGATTTTAGAAAAGGAACAACTTTTGAAATGGATGGAAAGGTTTACAACGTTATTGATTTCTTGCACGTTAAACCTGGAAAAGGCTCTCCATTTGTTAGAGCAAAAATTAAGGACGTTATGACAGGACAAGTTCAAGAAACAACTTTCAACCCTGGTGACAAGTTCCAAGATGCTGTTATTGAAAAGAAAGAAATGCTTTATCTTTACAATGATGGTGATCTTTATTATTTCATGGACAACGAAACATACGAACAAATGCCTTTGAACAAAGAGACTGTTGCTGATGCGCTTAACTTCGTTACTGAGAATATGCCAACCACAATGTATATTTACAAGGGTGTTCCATTTGCTGTATATCCACCAACTTTCGTAGAACTTGAAGTTGTTGACACAGAACCAGGAATTCAAGGAGATACTTCAAAAGCATCTCAAAAACCTGCTACTCTTTCAACAGGATATACTATCCGTGTTCCACTTTTCGTAAACACAGGAGATGTTATTAGAGTTGACACAAGAGACGGCTCTTACATGGAAAAAGTTAAGTAATTTTCCTTTAAATTTGTTTATAAAATTTATAGTTTAAAAATTTTTGTTACAAAAAAGCATATCGTTTTGATATGCTTTTATTATTTATTTAAGTTTAATTATATTTGTCCATGCGAAGTTGGCTTTTGATTAGTCTGTTGTTATTATTTTGATTTTAGTTTTTATTTTTTTTGAGAATTGTAAAACTTTTGTGCTTTTTCTTGTTCTTTCAAAAAACAAGGATAACACAAACCTTTATATTTTTCGTCTGCACCGATATCAACTTCTTTGCCTTCTGTCACTATGTAACCATTGACAAATTTGCCATTCATTGTTGCTTTTCTGCCACATTCACAGATGCTTTTGATTTCCGCAAGACTGTCGGCAATTTCTACAAGGCGCTTGCTTCCTTCAAAAAGTTCGCCTTTAAAGTTTGTCATAAGTCCATAACAAAGAACGGGCACTTTTTCTGTTAGTTGGCGTAATTGTTCGATTTGTGCCTTTGAGCAAAACTGACATTCATCAACAATCACGACATCAATCTTTTCATTTTTTGATTTTTCATTGAAAACTTCAACCAAATTTTCGTCTTTTGAAAATGCATAGCAAGGGGCAGACAAGCCTATTCTTGAAACAACTTCGTTTTCTTTAAATCTTGTGTCGATGCTTGGTTTCATAAGCAAAACATCCATGCCTTTTTGCATATAATTAAACCTACACATGAGTGCTGATGCGGTTTTTGATGACCCCATTGCACCATATTTGAAATACAGCTTTCCCATCATTTTCTCCTTTATGATATATTAGCAAATTTGAAGAAGAAAATAAAGCAATTTTCTCAAACTTTCCAAGTTTTGTTTTCAAGATTTTTTGAAAAACACTTTGTGGAATTGCTCTGGATGTTGTATAATTCCATATAGGAGATTATTTGCTTGAAAGACTTGAGTTTAATTAGAAATTTTTGTATTATTGCACACATTGACCATGGTAAAAGCACTTTGGCAGACAGACTTATTGAAATGACTGGCACTGTGTCAAAAAGAGATATGCAAGACCAAATTTTGGATAGTATGGAACTTGAGAGAGAAAAAGGTATTACAATCAAACTTACTCCAACAAGACTTATCTATGACTATGAAGGAAAAGAATACACTCTCAACTTGATTGACACGCCGGGACATGTGGACTTTACTTATGAAGTATCTCGTTCGCTTGCTGCTTGCGAAGGAGCAATTCTTTTGGTAGATGCATCACAAGGTGTGGAAGCCCAAACACTTGCAAACACTTATCTTGCACTTGATAACAATCTTGAAACAATCCCAGTAATAAACAAAATTGATTTGCCTTCCGCTCGTGTTGAAGAAGTAAAACTAGAGATTGAAGAGGCTATTGGTTTTGATGCTGAAAATTGTCCATGTATTTCTGCAAAAGAGGGGATAAACATTGAACAAGTTTTGCATGCGGTTATAAAACAAATCCCTGCACCAAAAGGTAATGAAAATGCACCGCTTAAGGCACTTATTTTTGATAGCCATTATGACAATTTCAAAGGTGCAATTTGTTTGATAAGAGTGTTTGATGGAACGGTTAAAGCTGGAGATAAAATCTTGATGATGCAGACAGGAAAAGTATTTGATGTTACAGAAGTTGGAATTTTTACCCCTAGCACAAAAGAAACAAAATCACTCTCTGCGGGTGATGTAGGCTATATTGCAGCATCTATCAAAACAATTTCTGATGTCAAAGTGGGAGATACTGTTACATCTGTTGAAAATCCTATTGCAGAGCCACTTGCTGGTTACAAAGAAGTTCAACCTGTTGTTTTCTGCGGAATTTTCCCTGTTGATGGGGCAAAATATAACGAACTGAAAGACAGCCTTGACAAATTGAAATTAAATGACGCAAGTCTTCAATTTGCACCAGAAGTTTCTTCAGCTTTGGGCTATGGTTTTAGATGTGGATTTTTGGGATTGTTGCACCTTGAAATTATTACGGAAAGATTGGAAAGAGAGTTTAATCTCGACATCATTACAACAGCACCAAGTGTTTCTTACAATGTTTATAAAACAAATGGTGAGATGATTGAAGTTTCAAACCCATCAAATTTGCCACCAGTTGTGGAAATTGACAGGATTGAAGAGCCTATCGTTGAGGCAAACATTTTTACACCACCAGAATATGTTGGAACAATCATGGAACTTTGCCAAGATAAGCGTGGTATTTATAAAGATATGCAATATCTTGACAAGAGAAGGGTTGAACTTAAATATGTTTTGCCACTCGGCGAAATCATCTATGACTTTTTTGACAGCTTGAAATCTCGTACTAGGGGATATGCAAGTTTTGACTATGAATTTTCTGGTTTCGAACCAGCTGACCTTGTGCGTGTTGATCTTATGCTTAATGGAGAAAAATGTGATGCTTTGTCTCTTATTGTGCATAAAGACAAGGCTTATAATAGAGGTAGAGAACTTGCAGAAAGATTGAAAAAAATTATTCCAAGACAACTTTTTGAAGTGCCAATTCAAGCTTGTATTGGAAACAAAATTATTGCCAGAGAAACGATTTCCGCAATGAGAAAAGATGTTTTGGCAAAGTGTTATGGCGGGGATATTTCTAGAAAAAGAAAACTTCTTGAAAAACAGAAAGAAGGGAAGAAGAGAATGAGAAAGATTGGTTCTGTAGAAATTCCTTCTGAAGCATTTATGAGCATTTTGAAATTGGATGAAGACAAGGAATAGAATGACAGAAACAAAAGACTTATCAATTTATATCCATATACCTTTTTGTGAACAAAAGTGCATTTATTGTGCTTTTAATTCTTTTTGCGCAAGCGAACAAGTTAGAAATGAATACATTGATTTGTTGTGCAAAGAAATTGAAAATAGAAAAGTCAAAAGACCGATAAAAACTATTTATATCGGTGGCGGGACCCCAAGTGTTTTGACAGCGAACCAGATTGAAAAAATCGTCAAATGTGTGTATGACAATTTTGATGTTTATGAGGATGCTGAATTTACTATTGAGGCAAATCCAAACTCAATTTCCGAAGAACTTTTGAAAGTTTGGAAAAGTTTGAGAGTAAATCGTTTAAGCATTGGTGTTCAGTCTTTGAGTGACAAAAGTTTAAAGAAAATTGGTCGTTTGCATGATAAAAAAATGGCTGTTGAAAAAATCAAATTAGCAAGACATTATTTTGATAATATTTCGGCAGATTTGATTGTTGGTCTTGAAGGTGAAACAGGAAAAGATTTGTGTAGTTATGCCAAAACACTTTTGGGGCTTGGAGTAAAACACATTTCTTGTTATTTGCTTGAAATTTACAAGAACACAAAGTTGTATCAAGAAATTGTGCAAAAGAAATATAAACCACTTGGTGACGAGCAAATGATTGATTCTTTCAATAAGTTGGCAAATTATTTGCAAGATATGGGCATGGAAAGATATGAAATTTCCAATTTTGCTTTCCCAGGTTATGAAAGCAGGCACAACTTGAATTATTGGGCAAGGGGAGAATATTTGGGTTTTGGACTTTCCGCACACTCATATATGGACGGAAAGCGTATTCAAAATGCTGGAGCAATTTCAGATTACAAACTCGGCAAGCAAGAAATTGAAGTTTTGTCAAAGAAAGATGAGATTGAAGAAGAAATTATGCTTGGGTTGCGTTGCAAACTTGGTGTCGATATATGGAAAGTAAAAAAAATGGGCTATGATATAACTCAAAACCAATTTTTCAAGGACTATCTTGCAGAAGGTGTGCTTAAACTAGAAAACGACAAATTGTTTTTAAATCCAATTTTTTATCACATAAGCAACACCATTATTTCCAATTTATTTTCCTAAAAAAGTTGATTTTAAGGTGCTTGTGTGCTAAACTTTGAGAAACGAAAGTATTTTTGCTTGACAATTTAAGGGGTGGTTATGTCAAAAATAAAACTACAAGACTTCATAAAATTTGGAAGACTTTTTGAAATTTATGGCGAGCTTTTGAGCGATGATAGACAAAAGATTATGACAAATTATTTTGAATATAACATGACGCTTGTTGAGATTGCTGAAGAACGCGGAATTTCTCGTCAGGCTGTGCTTGACGCGATTGATAAAGGGTGTGAGAAACTCAATTTTTATGAAGAAAAATTGCATATTTTAGAGCAAAAGGAAAGGCTTTTGGCAGACCTAAACAAACTCAAAGAAACTGCGGACAAAAATGATAAATCTTTGCTTTCAAGCGAGATTGACGAAATGTTAAGGAGATTATAAAAATGGCATTATTTTCATCATTGTCAGAAAAATTTAATCATATATTTTCAAAACTTACAAAAAGAGGGAAGTTGACGGAACTCGAAATCAAAGAAGCAATGAGAGAAGTTAGGATTGCTCTTCTTGAAGCCGATGTAAACTATATGGTGGCAAAAAAGTTTGTTGCTGACACAACAGAAAAGGCGATTGGCGAAGAAGTTATGAAGAGTCTTACGCCAGGACAAATGGTTATCAAGATTGTTAAGGACAAACTTACAAAATTGATTTCTTCTGACAATCAAAAACTTCAAATTGCTTCAAATCCACCTACAGTTATCATGATGTGTGGTCTTCAAGGTGCAGGAAAGACAACTATGTGTGGCAAGCTTGCATATTATTTGAAGAAAACAGGCAAAAAGCCATTGCTTGTTGCATGTGATATTTATAGACCTGCTGCTATAAATCAGTTGCAAGTTGTTGGGAAAACAGCCAATGTTGAAGTGTTTGAAAGAGGGACTCAAAACCCTGTAAAAACAGCAAAACAAGCCGTAGAACATGCAAAGAAGCAAGGTTGTGATGTTGTTATTTTGGATACAGCTGGAAGACTTCATATCAATCAAGAATTGATGCAAGAACTTAAAGATATCAAAAAAGAAGTAAAACCTACTGAAATTTTGCTTGTTGTTGATGCAATGACTGGACAAGATGCTGTAACAATTGCAGAAAGTTTCAACAACGACCTTGACATAACTGGCGTGGTTATGACAAAACTTGATGGTGACACTAGAGGTGGTGCTGCACTTTCAATTAAGGCTATCACTGGAAAACCAATCAAATTCTCTGGTGTTGGTGAAAAAATTGGAGATTTGGAACCTTTCTATCCAGATCGTATTGCAAGCAGAATTTTGGGAATGGGAGATGTTTTGTCTCTTATCGAAAAAGCACAAGAGGCGGTGACTGAAGAAGAAGCAAAGAAGCTTGAAGCAAAATTTAGAGAAAATTCTTTCACTTTCGAAGATTATTTGAAACAAATGGAAAGTTTGAAGAAAATGGGAAACATCAATGACCTGATTGGAATGATTCCTGGTATGGCTTCAAAGATGAAAGGTATAACTATTGATGAAAAGCAACTTGCAGTCAACAAAGCAATTATTCAAAGTATGACTAGAGAAGAACGCTTGAATCCTGATATCATCAAAGCAAGCAGAAGAAAGCGTATTGCGGAAGGGAGTGGAACCACAATTCAACAAGTAAACACACTTTTGAAACAATTTGAGCAATCAAAAGAAATGATGAAACAACTTAAAAACAAGAAAGGTTTTAGAGGAATGTTTTAATAAACGATAATGAAAGCACCAAATTTTGGGCTATTGTTTTTATATTAAAACAAATTTTTGTGGGGCAACTTAAAATTATAAAAAAATAATGCTTAAATATTTTCAAAAACGCTTTACAAATTTGGTTTTGAGTGCTATAATGTAAAGCGAAAATACTTTACACAAGTGCAAAGTAAATTTATATAAAGGAGAAATTAAAATGGCTGTTAAAATTAGACTTACTAGAATGGGAGATAAAAAATCACCTTTTTACCGTGTGGTTGTTGCTGATAGCAGAAGCCCAAGAGATGGAAAATACATCGACCTTCTTGGAACTTACAATCCATTGACAAACCCAGCTGAAATCAAAATTGACAATGAAAAGGCTCAAACATGGCTTAAAAACGGCGCTCTTCCAACTGAAACTGCTAAATCAATTTTGGTTAAGAGTGGGGCAATCAACTCAGAAAACAAATAATTAGTTTATTTACTTTAAACGAGGAGATTTTTATGGACGAATTATTGAAATTTCTTGTTAAAACTTTGGTAGAAGACGAAGATGCTGTTTCAATCGAAAAAGAAGAGAACGATGGCTCTCTTGTTTACAAGGTAAAAGTGGCAAGTTCTGACCTTGGCAAAGTTATTGGCAAAAATGGAAAAACTGCTACAAGCATAAGAAACATTATGCGTTCAGTTGCTTCAAAAACTCACAAAAAAGTTTTTGTGAAATTTGAGGACTAGAATGGAGTTTGTTTGCGTAGGAAAAATCATTAAACCGCAGGGTATCAAAGGGGAAGTTAAAATACTTCCTTTGATTGATATTCCTGCGATTTTTAATGGTAAACAAAAACTCTTTATTGAGAAAAATGACTCTCCATTCAAGCATGCAAGTTTTAGACTCGGATATGCTTATGTTATGTTTGACGAGATTTCAGACAGAAATGTCGCAGAAAAATATAGAAACAAAAAAATCTATATCACAAAAGAAGATTTCAACAAGTTGTCAGTTGATGATTTTTTGATTGATGACCTTGTTGGAACTTTACTTTATGATGAAAACAACGAATTTGTTGGACAAATCATGGGGGTAACTGATTACGGGTTTGACGACATAATTATTGTCAAAGAAGATGAACATTTCTATGAAGTGCCATTCAAAAAAGCTATTTTTAATAAGAATGGTAAAAATATTTATGTCATAAGAAACGAATATAATGGTGCAAAGGTAAGCCAAGAATGAAAATTGATATTTTGACATTGTTTCCAGAAGCATTTTCGGCACTTAACACAAGCATTCTTGCTCGTGCTGTCGATAGTGAGATATTGGAAATAAACTTGATAAATATAAGGGACTTCACAAAAAATAAGCACAAAAAATGTGATGATGAACCTTTTGGCGGTGGGGCAGGTATGCTTATGACTGTCCAACCTTTGTTTGATGCCATAAATTCGGTAAAAACGCCAAACAGCAAAATTATCTTTCCTTCACCTATCGGAAAAACTTTTTGCACAAAAAAAGCAAAAGAGTTGTCAAATTATGATCATTTGATTTTTGTGTGTGGTCATTATGAAGGTGTTGATGATAGACTTTTTCAGTTGTTTGACATAGAGCAAATCTCAATAGGAGATTATATTTTGACTGGTGGAGAACTTCCTACCATGGTTATTATTGATAGTCTTGCAAGATTTGTTGATGGGGTGATTTCTGCTGACAGTTTGACAAATGAAAGTTTTTCAAATGGACTTTTGGAATATCCACAATACACAAGACCTCAAGAATTTATGGGACTTAAAGTGCCAGATGTTTTGGTGTCTGGAAATCACCAAGAGGTAGAAAAATGGAGGCAACAACAAAGTCTTGAAAGAACGAAGCAAAACAGGAGTGATTTGCTTGAATAACACTATATAAATGGTAATATGCACTGCATAACACACAATATATAGATAAAATACAAAACGGGAGAGACGACAAAGAATGAAGATAAATTGGTTTCCTGGACACATGAATAAGGCACTTAAAGACATAAGCGACCAACTTAAGAAAGTTGATGTTGTGACTTATGTTTTGGACGCACGCATTCCGTTGTCTTCAATCAATCCATCTTTAAATTCTTTAACTCAAAACAAGCCTGTTTTGTATGTCTTTAACAAGATTGACATGTCAGATGAAAAGAAAATAAAGGCAATTCTGCCACAATTCAAAACAAAAACAAGTAATTATATTTTGTTTAACAGCACTTTGTCTGGGAAATCTGATCAAATTATTTCAAAACTCAAGCAACTTTCTTCAGAAAAGATTGAAAGATACAAGAAAAAGGGAGTTAAACCAAGCATAAGAACTATGGTTGTTGGTATCCCTAACTGTGGTAAAAGCACTTTGGTCAATAATCTTTGCAAAAAGGCAAAAACTGTTACAGGAAACAAAGCTGGAGTAACTAAACATGGGCTTTGGCTTCCTATTGGTGATTGTATTGAGGTCTATGACACACCAGGAACACTTTATCCAAACATAACAGACCAAGAAGTGGCAAAAAAATTGGCTTATGTGGGCAGTGTAAAGGACGAAATTTTAGATTTTAACGAACTTTCAATTGAACTTTTATCACTTTTGATGAAATTGTATCCTGAAAATGTTTTAAACAGATATAATGGGAAATCTACTTTGGAAGATATTGCCAAAGAGAGAAAGTATATGACAAATGGCGGAGAAATTGATATTGACCGCATGTCAAAGACCATTATTGATGATTTTAGAAAAGGAAGATTGGGAAAATTAACTTTGGACTAAACAATTCAATCTACTGATTTTGTTGTCGGTAAAAGTTATATTTTAATAATCATATGAGATATATGAAAGACGATTTTAAAGATTATACAAAAATTAAAAACAATATAGAAGGCAAGAAGGGTGAAATAAAAGCTGTTTTGTTTTTAAAGAAACATAGTTACAAAATTTTAGAAACTAATTTCAAAAACAAAATTGGAGAAATCGACATTATTGCTGAAAAAGATGGAGTTATTGTGTTTATTGAAGTGAAAAATCGTTCTACTTATAGATTTGGACGACCAATTGAAGCTGTTGATTTTCGTAAACAAAGCAAAATAAAAAAAGTCGCAGAAATCTATCTTATGATAAAAAACAAATATTACAACGATGTTAGATTTGATGTGGTTGAAGTGTCAAATGACAATTTGGAACATATTGAAAATGCTTTTATGTAAAACATCAAAAATTTTAAAAAATATTTGGCAAAACACTTGTTTTTGTCTAAGTATGTATGTTATAATTATCAAGACTTCGGGTGTTCCGCTGGGGCGAGGACTTTATGAGCATCTTGTCGAAAATCTGAAAAAAGGAGATAAGTCATGGCAAATATTATTGATCAATTAGAAAGAGAAGGCATGAAAGAATCTATTCCTGAATTTTCTATTGGTGATACTGTAAGAGTTACAGTTAAAATCAAAGAAGGCGACAAGGAAAGATTGCAGTCTTTTGAAGGCGTAGTTATTGCTAGAAGAAATGGCGGAATTAGAGAAACTTTCACAGTAAGAAAAATTTCTTATGGTGTTGGCGTTGAAAAATCATTCCCAGTTCATTCACCAAAGATTGCTACAATTGAAGTAGTAAGAAAGGGTAAACCAAGAAGAGCAAAACTTTATTACGTTAGAGATCTTACAGGAAAGGCTGCAAAAGTTAAATCTGCTGATAACAACTAATAAAATAAAAATAAGAAGAGTTTTTGCTCTTCTTTTTTATTTCTTTTATATTTTGTTAATTTGCTGTGTTATTTTTCGTTTTCGTATCAATGTTAAATAGCTACAATATTTGGTAGTTTATTTTAATTTGAGTTTTTCAAGTTCTTCTTTGGCTTGGGCTGATACTCTAAAACTTTCTTTTGCTTTTGATATTGCTTTGTTTCTGACAAATTTGTCATCAATCTTTGAAATCTCTTCTTTTGCTATTTCGTTGTTGAATACGCAAAGTTCCGCATAAAACCATGCTTTTGCCATTTTGATGTAATAAGCATCATTTTTTATTGCCCTCAAATCCCTTAAAATTTCAAACAAATGGTCAGTTTTCATAAAGTTACGCATCATTGAAACGATGCCGACTCTTACATAAAATTCTCTATCATCTTTGAGCAGGCCTGAAAAATACTGATAAGATTTTTCACCTGTAAGTTTCTTTAGTGATGACACAATGCAGTCACAAGTGCACCAGTTGTCAATGTAGGGCAAAATGTTTTCAAGATATTCAAGTTGTTCGTCTTCATTTTTGATTAAACCGGCGGCATATCCATATAGCAAAATTTCTTCGTGATACAAATCGGCAGCTTCGAGTTCAATGTATTCGGGTTCGATGTCTTTTGCAAATTTTTGTAGGGCAGGAAGTCTTACTCCAACAATTTGATATCTAGTGGAGATGAATTTTTCGTTGAATCGTGCGTATTCATAATCCGCATTATCTTTCAAAAATTTTTTAATATTTATCATAAAGCTTCCATTCCTTTTATGGTGTGCTGGTTGACACGAAAATAGGTTGTTTTTTCGCTTGTAAATTATTCTCGTCTCAAACTTTCAACTGGGTCAAGTTTTGCCGCTTTGCTTGCAGGGTAAAGGCCTGACAATATGCTGATAACAATTGAAACTACCATTGCTACTGCAAAATACCACCAACGATAACTGATTGGTGCAAGTCCAATTGTATGGTTGAGCGTTATCCAAACGATAATTGTAAGCACAAGATTGAATAGAATTCCCAAAATTCCGCTTAAAACCCCAATTAAGAAACTTTCTGATGTAAATATTCGTTTTATATCTTTTCTTCTTGCTCCAATTGATTTCATAACACCTATTTCCTTTGTTCGTTCTGTTACACTCATATAAAGCACAACCAAAATCATCATCGCAGAGACCAAAAGAGAAATGCAAGAAATAACTATGAGTGATGTGCCAATAATATTTGACATTCCCATAAACATATTTGCAAGTTGTTCTTCAATAGAACCAGAATATTTTTGTGTCGAAGCAAGGTATGAGTTTATTGCTTTAGTAATTTTTTCTGACGGTGTCTTGATGTAAAGCACATTTGGAGCAAATGCATTTCCTACTGCAGGACTGTAGTCGTGGAAAAGAGTCCCAAGATAGTCATAATCAATATACATAACCAAATAGCCAGACATAACAGATGTGTCAACGGTTGCAGTAAGGTCCAAGCTGTCAAACAGTATTGGCGTTTCATGATTTTCACTATCTGTAAATGTAAAGCAAATGTCTATCTTTCTGTTTGTTCCATCTTCGTTGAGAAGTTTTTTGTCTTCAAACAGATCCAAGATGCCTTTTGAAAACATTACTCCGTTTGTCGAAGTTGACATTTTCCCATCAATTATATTCTTGTCTGTGTAGTAAGGAGGGGTTGTATACATATAAATTATTGATTGATACGGTATTTCATTATCTTTAAAATAATTATCATTCATATAATCTATTGCTTTTTTATCAAATGAATCAACATTTGGATTATAAGCAACTTTTGCTTTTGAAAATGCCGTCATCATTTGCATTCCGTAAGACATATTTGAATCATCAACCGCAAAATCATAACCTTTTTCTGATAAGTAATTGTTTATGTTGGTTTTTAAGGTTGATATTTCATCATTGCTAAAAGGATTGAAAGCTAAACTTTCCATAAAATTTGAATTTTCTGTTTTCTTTCTTGAAATTGTGACAATTGTAGGGTCAGAGTATGACTTCATAGTGTCATTGATATAGTCGGTTATGCCAGAACTGAAACACATCATCAAAATCAAACTTCCAATTCCAATAGCAACACCGAATGACATCAAAAAGTTTTTGACTCTGCTTGCCCACATATTGTGAAGAGACAATCTTATTGCAGAGCAAATCGACAGATTTTGCTTGTCTTTTGAAGATTTCTTTTTCTTTTTTTCAACTGTGCTTTTTTTTTGATTTGTGGTGTAGCTTATTTCGTATGGATTTTCATTTTTAGTGATGGCATCTTCGCTTTCTTCTTCTGCAGTTTCGCTATCGTTTCTCTTATAATTTTCGTTTGTTTTGTCTGCGATGATTCTTCCATCTGAAATTTCAACAACACGAGAAGAAATTGAAGCGACCTTTTCAGAGTGTGTGACCATAATAACAAGTTTTCCGCTGTCGGCAATTTCTTTCAAAATTTCCAAAATTTGCATTGAAGTTCCGCTGTCAAGAGCTCCAGTAGGCTCGTCAGCAATAATGATTTCTGGGTCATTGATGAGTGCTCTAGCAATGGCAACTCTTTGTTTTTGTCCACCAGAAAGTTGGTTTGGTTTCTTTTTAAGTTGGCTTTCAAGCCCAACTCTTTTCAAAATCTCTGTTGCTTTTGCAATTTTTTCTTTCTCTCCAACATTTGAGAGAGTGAGTGCAAGTGTAACATTGTCCAAAATTGAAAGGTGTGAAATCAAATTGAATGATTGAAAAACGAAACCGACTCTATTTTTGCGGTATTTATCAAGTTCTTTTTCTTGCAATTTGCTCAAATCTTCGTTACCGACAATGATTTGACCTGTGTAGTCAGAATCCAATCCGCCAATCAAGTTCATAAGGGTGGATTTTCCGCTTCCACTTTCACCAACAATAGAAATAAGTTCTCCTTTTTCAAATTCTACATTTATGTCATAGAGTGCTTGAAAAGTTTCTTTATTTGAGAGTTTGTATTTTTTATTTACATTTATAAGTCTCAATTCTTTTTCCATATCGTCTCCAAAATCCTTTTATTTTATTACTTTTGCATTTTTAATGATTTGGTTTAAAACTTTGGCAAAATTTTCGCTGTCTTCTGGCGAAACACCTTCAAAAAGTTCGCCAATCATTTTTTCTTTGCTTTTTTTGACTTGCTCGGCGTATTTCTTTCCTTTTTCTGTCAAAGTTATCTCTTGCCTTAAATGTAGTGGGGAGATAAGTCCTTTAATTTGCATTTTCAAAAGGGTTCTGCTTGTGTGTGCTTTGTTGCAACCAAGATAATCTGATAATTCCTGTTGAGAATGAAAACAATTTGCACTTATTGCTTCCGCAAAAACTGCATAACTTGATGTAAGACTGTCACTTCCAAACTTTTTGCTTAAGATCTTGCTGTATGCTGTCTTTAAATATAAAATTTTTCTAATATCAATGCTTTCTTCCATTGTGTTTTTGTCCTTTTGATCTTTTAGTTGCGTAAAATATTGCATAATTATATTACATATAATACCATATTTTGAGTTGAGTAGTCAACGCTTTGCATAAATAATCAAAATTTTAGTTTGAAATACTTGACAGGGTATGCTATAATATTTGAGTTTAAAAGGTGGCAGGAGTTGGAAATTTTTGTCGAGAGTCTTTATGATGCAGTTGTGGATTGCTTAAAGGTTGTTCCTATACTTTTTCTCGCATATCTTTTGGTATCTTTTCTATCTCATGACCACAGTCACAAATTTAGCAAATTCTTGTCTAAAAACAAAAAGACAGGCGTTTTGTATGCTTCAATTCTGGGGTGCGTGCCGCAATGTGGCTTTTCTTCAGTAATCGCTGACCTATATGCTGAAAAGCATGTTTCACTTGGAACTTTGGTTGCTGTTTTTGTCGCAACCAGTGATGAAGCAATACCTATTATGGTTTCAAACACAGAGCAAATTGTCCCTATGTTACTTTTGATAGCCGTAAAAATTGCTTTTGCTTTGCTCTGGGGGTATTTGATTGATTTGAGTGTTGGGCTTTTTAGAAAAGCGAAACATAAACAAATCACAACTTTGCCAGTTGTTGAACATCAAAATGAAGATTGTCACGAACATGATGAACATCATGAAAACAATAGGCATGATGAAGCTGAGCACGAGTTGCATCACCATGAAGAACATCACCATGCACATGAATGTGGGCATATTCACACAGATAAGTGTGATATGGAGTGTGGTCACGAGCATGGATGCTGTGCGGATAATATTTTTTTGGATGCATTTATGCATACTTTTGAGATTGCAATTTACATTTTTATAGCAACATTTGTTATAAATCTTATCATTGGATATTGTGGAACTGATGCCTTGGCAAATGTTCTTACAACAAACAAATATCTTCAAGTTTTGATTGCAAGCGTTATTGGGCTTATTCCAAATTGTGCATCATCAGTTTTGCTTGTTGAGTTGTTTATGTATGGGACTTTGTCTTTCCCTGCTTTGGTTGCAGGGTTGTCAGCAGGTGCGGGAGTTGGTCTTTTTATTCTGTGGACGAAAAACAGAAAACATCCACTTCAAAATTTGGGCATAATGCTCTTGCTCTATCTTGTTGGAGTAGCATCTGGTATGTTTTTGACGATTTTCTATTAAAATCAATTAAAAAAAAGAAGAGTGCATATTGCTCTTCTTTTTTATTTTGTGTCGTATTAGCCGTTTAAGCCGTTTGCTTGTCTTTCCATGTTCTCAACAACAATGTCTTGAATATCACCAAGACCATCACAATATTCAAGCACTTTCCATGGTGTGTTTGTGTGAAAATGAAGTCTTATCATTTCATCATCACCAACAACAAGGAGACAATCACCTTCAATGTTTTTTGTGATGTATTCTCTGATTTTTTCATCAGACAAGTTTTTACCTTCAATCAAAAGTTGTGTATCGAATTTGTATTCAATCATTTTTTTATCCTTCCTTTGTTTTTATTTTTGATTGTAGAAATCAAATGCTTTCATAATCTCTGCCAAATCTTCTGTTGGGTTTAATGCTTCTTCAAAACTGAAACCGCTTTCATTTTCCGGGATATCTTTTGGGGCGACGGGTCTTGAAATAGGCGGTGGTGTTTGTTTTTTTGTTACTGTTGTGATGTGAATCTCTCTTGGGGGTTCTTGCCCCTTTTTGTAGTCTTGCATTTTGTTTAACAAAAGACGCATACTGTCATTTTCGGAATAAATTGGGTGAGTGATGTCAGTTGTTTTTTCCAAATTTTCTTTGTAATCATCAATCATCTCTGAAAATTCAATCAAAATAGCATCAAAGTCTGGATTTTTGCGAAGTTCTGGGAATTTTAAATCAAGTTCTTTGACTAAAAGACTGAGTTTGTCCATTATGAGTTTGTATAAATTTTTTGGACCTTCTTCTTGAAATTTTTTTGCCTTTTCAATGACATTTAATGCAGTCATGATGTGTCTTTCTTTGTTTTCAATTTCAAGTTTTTCGTTTTTCATGTCCAAAACTTTCTTCTCTGAGTCCAAGGCTTTGAGTTTTTCTTCCATGAGTTTTGACTCATAATTTGCCTTCATTCTTTGAATATACATATCGACTTCGGCTTTGTTATAGCCATTTGATTCTTGTGAAAACATATTATTTTCTCCATTTAATACTCAAAAATATTGTTACACTTAATAATACCAAAAATGGCACTACAAAAGCAATAAAAATAGGTAAAGTTATCAAATTTTTTGAAAGTAACCAACCAAAAATATTGACGAAAAATATCGAATAGGAGACAATCAAGTGAAAGAATTGTAAGAAAAACAGAAATGTAACCATTGATGCAAACAAAAAGGCAGAAGAAATGTATAGAGCCGAGAATTGAGTTTGGTTTGAAAGATAAAAATAAAATCCAAATGCTCCAATAAAATTTAATAATGAGCCAAGATAAAACGAACTATCCAATCTAAATAAAAGTCCTTTTGCTACTTGATAAAGTCCAACAGATAAACAAAACGAGTAGAAAAATAATGCGGGTTTGGATAAGATGGTGAAAGACAATGTGGTCATTACGACAAAAAAGACAAGGAGCAGAAAAAACAAAAATCTCAAAGTATATGTCTTTTTTATACTACAAAAATAACCAGTCATATCAATTTTAGTATGTCAATACGCACAAAATTTAAACCAAAATGGGCGGTTATTTGATAATCAAATAAAATAAAAAGCAACACCATTGATATTGCTTCCAAGTTTTAAGTTTTTTTGTTTATTTGGTTTTTCTTATATTTTATAAATCATGTTTCAAGACATCCATTATTTTGTCAAAACTGTCTTTCTTTTTTCGATTTTTATAGAAGTAATACAAAATTGATACAAGTCCTACAAAAATAAAAATTACGCTTAAAAGTTGGGAGATGCGGATAGAACCGAGATACAAACTGTCAGTGCGCAATCCTTCAATAAACATTCTTCCAATGCCATAAAGTAGCAGGTAGAATGATGCTATCATGCCATTTTGTTTGAAATCAACTTTGTATAACAAACGCATCAAAACAGCGAATGTTATGAAATTCCAAAGACTCTCATAGAAAAATGTAGCTAAATGCCAACCAGAACCGCCACACAAACAGCCTGTTTGGTGACATGAGTCAATGTAAACAGAAAATGGGAACCATTGTAAATTTGGATTTGAAACATAATAACCAAATGCTTCTTGATTGAAGAAATTACCCCAACGACCAATGCCTTGAGCACAAATCAAGGAAGGGGCAATTATATCAATTAAGGCAAAAAAGTTTTTCTTGTGAATGGCACAATAAATCAATACTGCGAGCATTCCACCAATAAGACCACCATAGAAACCAAGACCTCCTTCCCAAATTTTGAAAATATCCCAGAAATTCGTGTAGAGTTCGAGCCTAAACAAAACATAATATATGCGAGCACCAATGATTGCCATTGGAATGACATAGCAGGCGAGAGTTATGATATCTTCAGTCTTGAAACCCCGCTTTTTTGCGATAAGGCAAGTTATCACGACCCCCATAAGATATGAAAGAGCACTAGTTATGCCATAAAAGTTTATGTGCCAACCAAAAATGTTGAATCCGCTAGGAATTGACAAAAATATGTCGCTCATTTTCCCTCCAAATTGTTAAAATAAGTATAAAGATAAATTGCAGAAAAGTCAAACAAAAAAATAAATGCTTCACAAATAAAAGTGAAACATTTATCGAAAAGCATAGAAAATATGACTTTCGTGATTTATATAAAAACTTGAAACCAATTTTTATAAATCAATTTTCTTTGAAACTTTGTAAACTGAAGAAATATACATTTGGTCAAGCATATCAGGTTGGTCAAAAGTTACAAACAATGTTGTGTTTTTTCCATCAGCACTTGCTTTTGCGAGCATCATCAACTTTTTGACTGTTTCAACAGCGATTTCTGTGTGTCCCATAAGAGATTTTGGGTTGTTTTTGAATGTATAGTCAATGGAATTTGTAAGTGTAACAACATCTTCAACAAAAATTGCAATGTTTTTGCCAAGTTGTTGAAGTCTGTCAATGTGATGCATGAAAAGTGAAAAGATTTCGTTTACCAATGTAGCCTTTCTGTTATATGAAATTGAAAAGACTTTGTCAAATCCAATTTCTTGAACCGTCAATTCTTGTTCTGGCATAACATTTGGAATGATACCAACTGTTATAATTCCTTGATTTTTAAGGCATTTTACAAGATTTTTTGTCTTGTCCAAATCTTCAATAAAATCTGAAATCTTTACAGCGTATCTAGAACCCAGAAGAATTTGTTTCCCTTCGAAATCAAGTTTTTGGGTTGGAATGATGTCTTTTGCATATGGTTCAAAATTATCTGTATAAGACTTGGCATCCTGATAGTTGATTGAAGAAATAGAGTCCAAAATATATTCGTTGTTGTTATTCATCATGATTGCTGTGCCAACCACATAATCATATGCTTTAAGGCGAGAGTCATCATCTTTTTTTACCAAAACCAATTTATCATCAGGGGTATGAATATAAAATTCTTTGTCATTTCTGTCCCAAAGAATGCCCTTGATTTCAATAGGATTGAGCCTTTGTTTAATTATGTTTTCTTCCATTTGTCTGAAAGTAACAGCTGTTGGAGAACTTGCACTTCTTGTGCTTGCTGCATTAAGAGAATATTCTTTTCCAGTGATTTGAGAAAGTTCTGCCAAGATGCCTTCAATGTTGCTTAATTCTTTATATGGTCTGCCTTGACGAAGTGGAATGGGCTTCAAATCGTCTCCAGCGATGATTTTGTTCATAATAATTGAAATGTGGTCATTTCTTTTCAAGGTTGTAGGGGAGTTATCGCCAAAAACTCTAGCGAGTGCACGAAGTTCGTAAATTCCTAAAGTGTCGATAAGAGCCAAGCAATCTTGTTGTGCCTTTGTAAGATTGTCAAATTGGTAAGTATTTTTGTTGGACATAATTGCTCCTTTTTCTTCCTGTATAATCATTTTCTATAAAATTTTATAAATATATGTTGTTATTATAGCATGTTTCGACATTTTATCCAAACAAAACACTCAAATTGTTTGTTGGATTTGTTCAGTTTATTTTGTGTAAGTTGTGGCATAATACACAATATTTTGTGTATTATGCCATTATTCGAGCACCAAACCGCCATCTACATACAAAGTTTGTCCAGTGATGAATGATGCTTTGTCACTACTCAAAAAGCATACCGCATTCGCAATATCTTCTGGACAGCCAAGGCGTCCAAGTGGAGTGATTTCTGCAAATGCATCTTTTTCTTCTTGAGTGATATTGTTGTTCATTTTTGTGTTTATGAATCCAGGTGCAACAACATTTATACGCACTTGCATTGAGCCAAGTTCGCTTGAAAGTGACTTACAAAGTCCAGAAAGTCCGCTTTTTGTCGCAGTATAAATGCTTTCACATGAGCATCCGGTCTTTTCTACAAATGAGCCAACAAGCACAATGTTTGATGGATTTTTGTTTACAGTGATTTTGGTAAATTCTCTTACACATTTTATTGCAGATTTGATGTTGATTTCAAAGAGGTTGTCAATTTCTTCATCTTTAACATCAAAAACGATTGCTCTTTTTTGTGCAACACCGGCGCAAAATACGAGAGTGTCAAAATATTTGAAGTCTTTTTGAACTTTTATAAAAAAATCCTTAATTTTATCGCTGTCAGTCAAATCCAATTTGTATGTTTTTACATCAACTCTATCGTTTTTGAATATTTCTTCGTCAATTTTATGAGTGTTGTATGTAAGGGCGAGGTTGTACCCGTCTCTCGCCATTTGTTGTGCTATCACGAGTCCTATATCACTAGAACCACCAATAATTATTGCGGTTTTTCTTATCATTTATTTTTGTTTCTCCTAAAAATTTTGCCAAATTATTCAGCAATCCAAGCAAGACCAACAGCTGGCCCAACATGTGCGGCATTTACTGGACCAATTTCGCCTTCATAAACTTCAATTTCGTTTTTATCAGGTCTTTTTTCAAGAAAATCATAAACAAGCTTTTTCAAATTATTAAAAAACTTTGTGTCAGCGATATGAATGATAAACAATCTTTTCAGTTTTTGTGGGATTGTTGCAATCAAATCTTTCATAGCTTTCTGCATTCCAAAACTTTTTTTGTCGCTTAAAACACCTTTTTTGAATGTAATTATTGGTTTGATTTGCAAAATTGTTCCAATTGTAGCAGAAACTTTTCCAATTCTTCCACCTTTAACCAAATATTCAAGAGAATCAGGAATAAAAGACACGCAACTGTTTGGTATCAATTCTTCAATTCTGGCGATAATTTCTTTGCAGGTCGCACCAGCTTTACGCATATTTACCGCCTCCATAACATATCCCAAAATGGTTTGTGTGTTTCCTTGTGAGTCCACAACATAAACTTTGCTTGGGTCTTTGCATTGGTCTTTTGCAAGGCAAGCAACACTATATGTTCCTGAAAGGGTGCTGCTGATTGTAAAAACCAAAACTTCATTGCCTTTATCTATGGCTTTGTTGTATTCTTCAATAAATTTTTCAAGTGAAGGTTGGCTTGTTTTTGGAAAGACTTTTGTCTTTGTAAAATCTTCAAAAAACTCGTCATAACTTCCTGGGAATCCTTCGTCGAATTCGTTACCCTTATATAAAACCCTGAGAGGTATAACAGTTATATCATTTGCATCGGCATATTCTTTTGGAGTATATGCTGTGCTATCAACAATTATCTTTATCATAATAAAACTCCTTCGGTCTATTTTTAGACATTTTATATAATAGCATAAATATTTTTTTATTCCAAACGAAATTGCCACAAAAGAAATTTTAAACAAAACAAATTTGACGAATTTTGAAGCAAAATAGGAGTAACAATTTGTTGACTTAACATCGTAAATATGCTATATTTAAACATAATGTGCGTTATTGGAGGCAATTATGGAAGAAAATTTGTCAAATGAAATTGATATTAGAAGACAAAAAATCGAAGAATTAAAAAAAATGGGTGAAATTCCTTACAAAGAAAAATATGAGAGGACTTGTACAATCAAAGAAGCAAGAGAAAAACTTGGCGAACATGTTAAAATTGCTGGTCGTATTATATTCCGCCGTATTATGGGGAAATTTGGTTTCTGCCAAATCCGCGACATTTATGACAAAATTCAAATTTCTGTAGGAAGAAATGAATTTTCAGAAGAAGATTACAATTTCTACAAGAAAATGATTGATATCGGCGATTTTATTGGTGTTGAAGGGGAAGTTTACCAAACTCAAACTGGCGAAGTAACAGTTAAAGCAGAAAAGATTGTTTTGCTTTCAAAGACTTTGCGTCCATTGCCAGAAAAATTCCATGGAATTGCTGACACTGAAATTAAATATAGACAAAGATACCTTGACTTAATTACAAACGAAGATTCAAGAAAAATCTTCTTGACAAGAAGCAAGGTTGTGTCTTTCATCCGTAGATATTTGGAAGATAATGGATTTATTGAAGTTGAAACTCCAATTTTGCAAACAAGTGTTTCAGGAGCAAGTGCAAAACCTTTCTTTACTCACCACAACGCTCTTGACATCGAATGCAACTTGAGAATTGCCACAGAATGTTATTTGAAGCAATGCATTGGTGCTGGCATTGACAGAGTTTTTGAACTTGGAAAAGATTTCAGAAATGAAGGCATGGATCCATCACATTTGCAAGAATTTACACAAGTTGAATGGTATGCTTCTTATTGGAATTTTGAAGATAATATTGCTTTCTTTAAAAAGTTGATTGTTGACCTTTTCAAGAGTTGTCTTGGAACAACAAAAATCACATATCAAGGACAAGAAATTGAATTTGATGGTGAATGGCCAAGAATTGACTATGTTGCCACAATGAGAGAACTTTTGGGTTGTGATTTCCTTGCTATTGACGATGTTGACGAATTGAAAAAGATTGTTGTTGACAAGAAGATGTTTGGATATGCCGAACTTGAAGAATGTAAAACAGTAAGAACATTGGTTGACTATATTTACAAGAGAAAAATTCGTGCAAACATTGTAAATCCAACAATTCTTTACAATTATCCTGCAGTGCTCATTCCACTTGCAAGAAGAAATGATAAGGACGAAAGAATTATTGATGTATTCCAAATTGTTGCAGGTGGGGCAGAACTTGTTAAGGCTTACAGCGAACTTGTAAACCCAATCACTCAAAGACAAACTTTGGAAGACCAACTTAAAGAAAAAGCACAGGGTGATGATGAAACTATGGACGTTGATGAAGACTTCTTGCTTGCTATGGAACATGGTATGCCACCAATTTCAGGACTTGGATTTGGAATTGACAGATTCTTGCAATTTATTTTTGACTGTCCAAATATCCGCGATGTTGTGCTCTTTCCAATGATGAAGAAATAATTGTCATAAACTTAAAATAAAACAATTATAAATGAAAAAATAAAAGGTTTGCAGTGTCTGTTATGAATAAAGATTATGTTATGCAAGGGCTGGATAAAATGGTGCTAAATCCAAAATGCGAACTTCAGTTTGAAAGTCCGTTTGAACTTTTGGTAGCAGTTATTTTGTCTGCTCAATGCACTGACAAACGCGTAAATTTAGTAACAGAACAACTTTTCAAAACTGCAAACACACCACAAGATTTTATAAAAATGCCACTTGAAGAATTGGAAGAAAAAATCCACTCATGTGGCTTTTATCACAATAAAGCAAAATCCATCAAAAATGCTAGCAAAGACATTTTAACAAGATTTGATGGGAAAGTGCCTGATGATTTTGACCAACTTTTGACACTTGCGGGCGTTGGAAGAAAAACTGCAAATGTTGTTATGGCTGTGGCATTTGGCGGAGATAATTTTGCTGTAGATACACATGTTTTGAGAGTTTCAAACAGGCTTGGACTTGTAAAAACTGACAATCCAAACAAATGTGAAGAAAAATTGTGCAAAATTTTCCCTAAAAGTGTTTGGTCAAAGCTTCATTATCAAATGGTTTTGTTTGGGAGATATACCTGCAAAGCAATCAAACCAGATTGTGGAAATTGCGTTTTTAATGCAGTTTGTCCAAGCTCTAGGGTCGGTGTGCCAGCGGAAAAATAAAACACTCTTGAAATTTTTAGAGATTTAGAGTAAAATACACAGCAGTGCAAAAAATAAAAGAAAGCAGAAAACACAAGTAAAAAGGAGAAGAAAATGTTTCTTGATAGAGTAAAAATTTCTATAAAAGCAGGAAATGGTGGAAAAGGTTCTACCTCTTTTTTACGCACAAAATTAACTGCAAATGGTGGTCCAGATGGTGGTGATGGCGGAAATGGCGGAAATGTCGTATTCAAAGCCACAAATGAAATGAACACGCTTTATAGTTTTAGATTCAAAAAGAAGTTTGTTGCAGAAAACGGTGAAGATGGACATCAAAAAAATCAAACTGGAAGATGTGGGAAAGATGAAGTTATTCTTGTTCCAACTGGGACTGTTTTGATAAATCCAAGCACTGACAAAATCATTGCTGACCTTAATGAAGATGGGGCAACTTTCGTTGCTTTGAAAGGTGGTTTGGGTGGACATGGAAATGCGTATTTCAAATCTTCAGTAAAACAAGCACCAACTTTCTCACAACTTGGAGAAGTTACCGAAGGTAAAGAAGTGATTTTGGAACTTAAAACAATTGCTGATGTTGGACTTGTTGGATTTCCAAATGTTGGAAAATCAACACTTCTCTCTGTGATTTCAAATGCAAATCCAAAAATTGCAAACTACCCTTTTACAACGATTTATCCAAATCTTGGTGTATGTGAAGTCTTGGGAGAAACTTTTGTAGTTGCAGACATACCTGGGCTTATTGAAGGAGCAAGTGAAGGCACTGGTCTTGGACATTATTTCTTGAAACATGTTGAAAGAGTTAGATTGATTGTCCATTTGATTGATATTTCGGAAAGTGAAGGCAGAAATGCAGTAGAAGATTATAGAATCATAAATCACGAACTGTCAAAATATAATGCAGAACTTGTAAAAACAAAACAAATTGTTGTCTTTTCAAAATGTGACCTTTTGGAAAAAGATGAATTGGATACAAAAATCAAAAATTTTGTTAAAGAAACAAAAATTGACGAATATATGTGTATCTCTTCTTATACAAGAGCAGGCGTAGAAGACTTGAAAAAGAAGATTTTGGAAAATTTGAAGAAGATTCCAAAGAAAGAAGCACTCAAAGTTGAAGAATTTGACTTTGACAAGAAAGACTTCTCATCAATCGAAATCAAACGCCATGATGATGGCAGTTTTGAAGTTTTGGGCGGAAGAATTGAAAATTTGGCAAGAGGCGTTGTTATGTCTGACGAACTCTCATTTGCATATTTCCAAACAAGACTCAAAGAAATGGGCGTGATTGACATGCTCAAATCAAAAGGTTTGAAAGAAGGCGACACTGTCATAATCAAAGATATTTCATTTGAATATATTGATTAAAAATTGTTGCATATTACACATAATATAGGTATTATGTATTGCGTATTACACAAGATATAGAAAATTAAAAGGAAGAGGAAAAATGATAACAACAAAACAAAGAGCATATTTGAGAAGTCTTGGAAATGCACTTGACCCAGTTATGCAGATTGGAAAAGATGGACTTTCAGATAATGTTGTAAAAAGCGTTGATTTGCTTTTGGAAGCAAGAGAACTTGTCAAAATCAAAGTTTTGAAAAACTGTGATGGAGATGTAAAGGTTGTGGCTAACGCATTGGCAGAGTCTCTAGGTGCAGAAGTTGTGCAAGTTATAGGTTACATCATTATTTTGTATAAGAAATCAACAAAAAAGGGTTTCAAACATATCGAATTGCCATAGTATTTTCTATGGCTTTTTTGTTATATGTTGGTTTCTGCTAATGTTTTGTGTAGGTATTTAAGTGTAAAATTCTATTTTGATAGTTTTACAATCCTTTGAAATCATTTTTCTTGTTGAAATATGGATTGAATTGAGAAACAAATGCAAAAACAACCAAAATTGAAGCAATTATACAATAATAAATCGTTGCTCTGACAAAAAGACTGCTTAAAATCAAAACAAAAGCGGAAAAAAGATATCCTTTTGTCCTATTTTTGTTGAAAGAATAAGAAACAAAGTCTTTGAAAACCATCTTCTTTTCATTTTTGCATTTCACTTCTATTTCCGGGTAGGTTTGGTTTTGTTTATAAATCTTTTGATAGGTTTGATATTGATCCAAAATAACGAATTTTTCTTTAAAATTTTGACAAATTGAAAATACCTGTTTATCGTTTATTTCCTTGCATATAATGATTATTTCTTCTGCTTTTTCTTTTTTAAGTTTGTTGTATATTTTCAAAAATTTTGAAACATTCAATCCATCAAATGAATTGTCAAAATACAGCACTGTTTTTTCATGCTTTTCTAAACATTTTGGGTTTTCAGTTTGACTGTTTTTAGTTGGTTTTTGCTCATCAGCACTTTTGCTTTGAACATAAGTCACAAAGTCAGGGTGTTTGTCAATTTTTTCATATTGTTTTGACAATATATTTGCGAAAAAATCTATTGGTTTGTTTTGACATACCAATGAAAGATACATATCTTCTGCGTCCGCCTTTTCTTTTAATTTTAGTCCTTGTTTTTTGCTCTTTTTCTGCCCTAAAAAGCAAAGTATTACATAGATTATTGTCGTAATAAACAGGGACAAAACAACTGACAGCCACAGTTTTCTAAAAATATACCTTGTCCATACAAAACAAAGTAAAAACAGTAAAACAAATTTTAATGCTTCTTGCAAAAACAAATTGATTTTTCTCATGCATTGATTTTTGCCACTTAAAGTGGCGTTTATTCATAAGTTTTGATTTTGCCAGTTCTTTGTGATTTTGCTTTTAATTAAATAAATTATTGGTTATCACTTGACACAAATCATAGACAATTTATGTCTTTTTTTCTTTTCAAAAATGATTGACAAAACTTTTTATGATTGTTAAAATCATTATATGGTAAAAATTAAAGAATTCGTAAACATTTTGCAAGAGAACAAAATCAAAAGTGTGTCAGTTTACAATCTTTCTTCAGGTGACGAAGAAAAGTTTGTTATTCTTTCTACTGCCATGAAAACAACTGACAGCAAAAAAGTCGCTGATATTATTGCTGAAAAGTATGGTTATGACGACAAAATTGAGGGCTATAACAAAGGTGAATGGATTGTTTTCGACTTTGATGGACTTACACTCCACATCTTCTTGCCAAAAGTTAGAGAAAAATATAATCTCGACAAACTCTACAAACCAAAGAAAATCATTATATAATCAAAGAAAATCATTATATAATTTTGAAATATTTTTGAAAACAAAGTTTATTTGCTTTGTTTTTTTTATTTTTTAGGTTATACTTAACACAGGTGAACATATGATTGAAATTTGTTTTGTTTGCACTGGAAACACTTGCCGTTCAGTTATGGCGGAGCGAATAGCAAAAAAGATGGCAAAAGATAGAAAACTTAAAGACATCAAGTTTTCATCCGCTGGCATCTATGCAAAAGGAGACAACATCTCCGAAAATGCTTCCATTGTGTTGAAAAAATTGGGCTATGATGGCAGAAAAAGAAAGAGCGTCAAACTTTCAAAAACAAAACCAAATGTCATATATGTTGCAGTTACAAATGACCACAAGCGATTTATTGATTCAAAAAAATGTTTGAGTTTTGAAGAACTGGCAGGTGGAGTTTGTGACCCTTACGGACAAGATTTGAAAGTTTATGAAAAGACAGCAAAACAAATTGAAGAAAATGTCAAAGTTTTGCTAAATAAAATAGAAAATTTGAGAGGTGTTTTATGATTATTATGGCAAGTGACCACAGAGGTTATTTATTGAAGGAAGAATTGAAAACATTTTTCAATCAAGAAAACATAATTACTATTGATGTCGGCACTTACAGCAAAGAGCCTGTTGACTATCCAGATTATGCAAAATTGGGCATAGACAAAGTGCTTGAAAACAAAAATAATGTTGGGATTTTTATATGTGGCTCTGGCATTGGTATGAGTATTGCAGCAAACAGAAATCCAAAGATTCGTGCGGCACTTTGTTACAACACAACAATGGCTTCACTTGCTAGAAAGGACAATGATGCAAATGTGCTTTGTTTGCCTGGCAGTTTTATCAAAAAGAAAAAAGCAATTCAAATAATCAAAGTTTTTCTCACAACAAGTTTTGAAGGTGGCAGACACGCAAGAAGATTGAAGAAAATTTCAGGTGAAACAACAAAAGAAACAAAGGAGAGCAAATGATAAACTTAATTGTTCCAATTGTCGAGAATGCCGAAAAATTTGAAGAATTTGTAAACAAACATAATGGCAAAGATGTCAAAATTTTTGTCGGCATCACAGAGGGTTTGAAAGACAAATTTAAACCAAAATCAAAAAATGTCGAAATCCATGTTTTTGCAAACAAGTCAAAAAAGGAAGAAATCATAAATTCGCTTCATTCTTGCAAAATGCAAAATGGAAGAATTATGCTTGTGCGTAGACCTTTGACTGACGAAGAATTTGTTGCACTTTCAACATCTTCAAAAGATATTTGCACATTGAGAGCAAGACACAATGGTTTTGTTTCTGCTTTCAAAAGATTTGCAAAAAAGATTGTTAGAAGATTTTTTGGATTTACTTATTTTGAAGACATCTCTGCGATATGTTATAAAGAAAATATGTTTGAACTTTTGTCAGTTTGCAACAACTTCTCCATCGCAACAAGAATAAACAGATATGTTGGTGTGGAAGTTGATGAGGTTTTGACAGAAACAAAATCAGTTAAGCGTGAATACAACAAAATGGCAAGTGTTTCACTTTTGTGTATGTGGATTTTGCTTTTCCTTGGAAGCGTTGCAGGGGCAATATGCGTAGGAATTTTCACAAAGACAAGAGTGCTTATTGTTGTTTTGCTTATTGCATGGCTTATTATTATGCTCACACTTATGCTTGTAGGTATTGTCAATTTTACACGAACAACTGCAGTTGGAGAACTGCGTTATGGTCGTGCAGAAGAGAAATAAAATCAAATTTTAAAGGAGTTTAGTTATGAAAAAAGTAAAATTGGGAATCAATGGTTTTGGAAGAATTGGCAGACTTGCTTTGCGTATTGCATCAAAAAGAGATGATGTTGAAGTGGTTGCTATAAACGACCCATTTTTGACAGTTGACTATGCAAAATATCTTCTGGAACATGATTCAATTCATGGTCACTTTGACGAAGTTGTAAAAGTTAAGGATGGCAAACTTTGCGTTGGAAGAAACAAAATTTCTTTCTATGCTGAAAAAGAACCATCTCTTATTCCTTGGAAGAACGATGGCGTTGATGTCGTTGTAGAATGCACAGGAAAATTTACTGCTTATGACACAGCAAAAGCACACTTGGAAGCAGGAGCAAAGAAAGTTGTTGTTTCTGCACCAGGAAAAAATATGCCAATGTTTGTTATGGGTGTAAACAATGAAACTTACACACCAGATATGAATGTCGTTTCAAACGCATCTTGCACAACAAACTGTCTTGCTCCACTTGCAAAAATCATTCATGATACTTTTGGAATTGAAGAAGGTCTTATGAGCACAGTTCACTCTACAACCGCAACACAACTTACAGTTGACGGACCAAGCAAAAAAGATTGGAGAGGCGGAAGAGCTGCAAGTTACAACATTATCCCATCTTCAACTGGTGCTGCAAAAGCAGTTGGCGAAGTTATTCCAGAACTTAAAGGAAAACTTACAGGAATGAGTTATAGAGTTCCAACTCTTGATGTTTCTGTTGTTGACCTTACTGTAAGACTTAAAAAACCTACAACATACGAAAAAATCGTTGATGCAGTGAAGAAAGCAAGCAAAAATGAAATGGCTGGAATCGTTGGAATTACTGACGAACCTGTTGTTTCAAGCGATTTCATTGGTGATCCAAGAACTTGTATCTTTGATGTAACAGCAGGAATTATGATAAGCCCAACTTTTGTTAAACTTGTGGCTTGGTATGACAACGAATGGGGTTATTCAAACAAACTTATTGACCTTTGTGCTTATATCATGCAAAAGAAATAATTTGACATTTTGACAAAAATTGCACTTAACACTCCAAAAACACCAAAATTTCAATGAGAGGAAAAAGAAAGATGAAAAGTCAATTAAACAGAGAATTGATTGAAGGGTTGAATGACAGCAACAACCAAGAATTTTTGAAACACATAGATGATTTTGTCTATGATTTGGTTTTCAGCAGTCTTGATGATATTGCGTTGAAATCACCATTTATAACTCCTGACAAATGTGTTTTGTTGCCAGTAAACGAAGTTGTTACTGGGGCAGTGTCACAGTTGTCAGAATACTCATATTTCTTGGGCGTAGAAAATCCTCAAATTGAATTTAACTCAAAAAAGAGAAAAAACTTTTGGAAAAATGTTTGGAGAGAGTTTCGTGCTTCTTGGCGTATCGGAAGAAAAAAATATAAGAAAAACAAAAAAGACACATCATTTGATGTAACCATTGACAAATATAAAATCAGTGATTTTAGACATGACATGGTAAACAAACTTTCAGAGTTTTTGAGTGAAACTTCAATGATATATGAATACACAAATCACATTTCTCTTATCGGAATTGACGATTTTGGGACAAATGTAAGAGTTAACATTTATGTTTGCAGTTATGACTCAAAAACAAGAGATTTCAAACTTTACAATCAAAACAAAAACAAATTTTTAACAATCAATTTTGGCAAAAGACTTGAAAACATTGCTCTAAAAGAAAATTCTTGTGGAAAGATGTATTCAAACATGATAAGAATTTTCAATGCACTTTATTCAAAGGCTTATGACAAAGTTCCAAACCAAATTTTGGTGGAGAGTTTGATTTTCAACTGTCCAAATATTTTGTTTGACCAAAATGACACATACAAAACTTTTGTGAATGTTGCAAATTACATTTGTTTAACATCACCACAATCTTTCCTTTCAATTTGTGATGCTTCAAAAACAATTTTCCAAGACCCAATCATAACAAGAACAGATTCTCAACTTGATTTTGGAAAAATCGTTAATGTCCTTGATAGATACAAATATTGATTCTGTTTATTGAATAATTTTTTGTCTTTTGCAAAACCTATTTGTATAGGAGGAGACAAATGAAAGAAGTTTGGATGGTTATGGGATTTGGTGCAGGTTTGGTGGCTGGTGCACTTTTGTATAAACATTGCACAGACGCAAAAAAACTCGTAAACAAGGGTGAAACAGCAGTCAAAAAAGAAGTTGAAAACTTGAAAGAAACTGTCAAATCTCAACAATCAAAACAAAAAGAACAAAACTAAACTAAAAAATGAATATGATAACAAAAAAGCAAGGACATTGACCTTGCTTTTTTTATAACTGGGCGAATGCTTTGTTACAATTTGACTGACTGCCTTACAACTTCTCAACTCCACCAAAGTTTCCTTATGGCACATTGACTGGTCTCCTTAATGATGCTTCCGTCAGGACCTGACATGGTTCGAAGTAGCCAATTGCATAAGACCTTAATTTCACCATCAACAAGCCATACACATATTCAACCAAATTGCACCTAGGCAAATGTTCAATCCTGCTGTAGCGGATTGCAGGTTACAGGGCACCGCTAACTCCCCATCTAGCCCAGTGTTTTATTATTATAAAAGCAACGAAAGATTTTGTCAAGGAAAAAGCAATAAAAACACATTAAACATAATATTGTAAAAGAGTGCTTTTTAAAAAATCGGCAAGTTTTTGTCGATTTATTTTTTCTCTGCCTATACAAGAAAAGCAAATTTAATTATCTCGACAAGAAAAGTGGAAATGATGCAAATTTGTCAATGTAAAGATTGTTTTTCCCCTCATAAGATTTTTTGAGGAGCAAAAATATGTTGGGAAAAATTTTGCCAGACAAATTTATCAAAATTTTGAATGAAAAAGTCAACATGAAAGCAGTGAATGAGATAAGATTGCGTGCTGATAAACCAGTTATTGTCAATGTTTGTGGCAAGATGTATTTCTTGTCAGAGAATGGGGTGACAAGTGACATTAAAAATTGCCTTTATGCCAGCAAAATCATGATTGAAGATGTGATTTTTAGGGCGAGTGAATGTTCAATTTATTCAGTAAACGAACAAATCAAAAAAGGCTTTATTATCACTGACGAAGCAATAAGAATTGGAATTGGTGGAAACTTGATTGAAGAAAACGGTCATATAAAAACCATGACAAATTTTTGCAGTTGCAATATAAGAGTCCCACATGTCATAAAAAATTGTTGTTTGAATGCATTTCCTTTTATCGTAAAAAATGGACAGGTCGAAAACACTTTAGTTATTTCTCCTCCAGCTTGCGGAAAAACAACTTTTTTGCGTGATTTTGTTTATCAGTTGAGCGAAAGAAATTTGCCACTCAATGTTCTGTTGCTTGATGAACGTGGAGAATTGGATTGTGGAATAAATTCAAATTTTAGCGATAAAATCGCATTTGCAAGCAAGAAAATTGGCTTTGAAAATGGCATAAGGGCACTCGCACCAGACCTTATTGTTACTGACGAAATTGGACAAGAAGAGGATATTGATGCAATCAAGTATGCAAGCAGTTGCGGAGTTAAAATTTTGGCTTCTTCACACGCTGACAGCATAGAGACTTTTTCAAAAAAACACATATTTCAAGATTTGATTAAAGAAAAGATTTTCAAGAGATATGTCTTGCTTTCAAAAAGAAATGGTCCAGGGACTTTTGAAGGAATTTATGATGAAAATTTCTCTCGGCTATTCAATGCTTACAAATAAAAGGAGGGTGTTATGAAATACATTTTTATTGGTCTTGTCTTTTGTCTTTGTGTGCTTGTTGGCTACATCTTTTCAGTTAAATACACCAAAAGAAAAAAGTTTTTTAGTTCGTTGATTACGCTTGCTGACAAGTTGTCGCTAGAAATAAATTTTTCAAGAGAAAGACTCAAGGTTTTGATTGAAAATTTTGATAGTGGAAGCAGAAAAAATTTGCTTGGAGTAGATGAAAAATTTCTTGAATACTTAAATAAAAATTGCGAACTTACAGCGGACGAAATTTTTAAAAAGGCGACAATTTTGAAGCAAGATGAAAAGGATTTGTTGCTGTTGTTTTTCAAGACGCTTGGAAGAAGTGATGTTGAAAACCAAACAAAAGAAATTCAGTCATTTGTTTCAAGGTTTTCTGAAATAAAAACGCAATGTGATGCCGAACAAAAAAAGTATGGTGCGCTTTCAATGAAACTTGGCATCGTGGCAGGGCTGTTTTGGGCAGTAATCATGTTTTAGAAAGGAGAAAATTATGGATGTTGACATAATCTTTAAAATTGCCGCCATTGGTATTTTGACCGCTGTTGTTGGACAAATTTTGAAGAATAGTGGCAAAGACGATATCTCTACTTTGGCAACTCTGGCTGGTGTGGTTATTGTTTTGTTTATGGTGCTGGGGATGATTGGAGACCTTTTCACAACAATAAAAACTATCTTCAATTTTTGACAAGTATGGCTTGTTTTGAGTGAGTTAAAAGGAGAAAGTCTATGGACATTGTATTCAAAATTGTCGGGATTGCACTTGTGACTTGCGTGGCATGTCTTGTTGTTAAACCAGTTCGACCAGACTTTGCAATTTTTGTCTCGATTGTAGGCGGAATAACAATAATCATGTTTATGCTTACTTATCTTTCCAGCGTCTTTGATGTCTTTAACAACATTTTCAAAATCACAGGCATAAACAGCTCTCTCTATGCGATTATTTTCAAAATAATTGGAATTGGATATTTGACAGAATTTACTGCGAGCATCTGTAACGACACTGGAAATGCAAGTTTGGGTGACAAAGTCCTACTCGGCGGGAAAATAATAATACTGGTTATGGCTCTTCCTATAATAACCAGCATTTTAGACATTGTCATGCAACTGTTGCCTAGATGAAAACTAAAATTTTTCGCCCGCCAAAACGGAAGAGCAAACGCGGACGATTTTATGCAATATTGGCAATCGCCTTTGTGTTTCTGTCGTGTTTTTATGGCAAAATTGACATCGCAAATGGTTTTAAATTTTATCCTGACATAGCTTGCGCAGAAGATGAATCTGAAAAAGAACTTGAAAAACAACTTGGAGATGAAATTGACAAACAACTTTCAAATCTCGACTTTCAAGAAATAGAAAATGTTGTTGCAAAACTGACTGAAACATCAAAGGAATTGTTTGATTCAAACTCTTTTGTTGACAAATTAAGATGTGTCATGAGTGGAGAATATATTGAAGACTCGCAGTCGTTTTTCTCCGCCGTTTTCTCCATCTTTTGGGAAGGACTGAAAGATTATATGCCAATAATTGCCAGCATCATTTCTATATCAATACTAGGCGGAATGGTATCAAATCTAAAGCCAATGACAAACGGAAAATCTATCGGTAACATCATACATTTTGTCACTTATGGAATTGTTATAATTTTCTTGGGAACTTCGCTTGTGCAAATAATAAAAATCACGACAACAACACTCACAACGATAAAGAATATGTATGACGGAATTTTCCCAATTTTGCTCACACTTTTGACTGCCGTTGGCGGAACTGTTTCGGTAGGGATATATCAGCCAGCAATCGCACTCATAAGCAATCTTGTTGTATCTCTCATCACATGCATTCTTTTGCCAATGTTTATCTTTTCAATGGTTTTTTCAATTGTTGGCAATCTTTCAAACAACATCAAACTAGACAAATTCGTTTCCTTTTTGCAAAGCGCATTCAAATGGACGATTGGTCTGTGTTTTACAATTTTTCTTGGATTTGTAAGTATCCAAGGCGTTATGGCTGGGGCTGTCGATGGACTTTCTATACGAACCGCCAAATATGCCATCAAAAGTTATGTGCCTATCGTGGGCGGATATGTTTCAGATGGACTTTCAATAATCATGGCAAGCAGTGTGCTTATCAAAAATGCTATAGGTGGGGTTGGGCTTTTTCTGTTACTCTCAACAATCATATCTCCAGTTTTAAATCTTGTGATTTTTATGTTCTCTCTAAAATTTATGAGTGCAATAATTGAACCTATTGGTGATAAGAAAAGTGCAAACTTTATTTCTGACCTATCAAAAAGTCTTTCGCTTCTTGTCGCTCTGCTTGTGGCTGTGGCGTTTATGTATCTTGTGCTTACAGGACTTATTATGTGCAGTGCCAATTTGGTAGCATAACAAAAGGAGAAAATTATGGGAGCAATTTCTGCATGGCTTCTGTCCATCGTTGGAGTGATAATTCTTTCAGTGCTTGCCGAGTTTGTTTTGCCAGAGGGACAGATAAACAAATATACCAAAGTTATCTTTTCTTTTTGCATTTTGCTTGTAATCATTATGCCGTTGCCAAAACTGTTTGGGAAAAACTTTGATTTGTCAAAATACTTTGGAAGCAGCACCGAACTTCAAGAAGATTATTTATATCAATTCAATTTAGACAAACTCACAGCGTTAAATGAGAAAGTTGCAAAAGACATAAAGGAAGCGGGGCTTGAAAAAGTGGTTGTTTCGATAAATGCAAACATATTGAGCGAGAAACTGGAAATTTATGGAGTTTTTGTCGATTTGTGCGATATAGAATATACCAAAAAATTTGGAAGTAAAGATATAGCGAAAGCAAAACTTAAAATCTTGGAAATCATTGAAAAGCAGTCACTGCTTAAAGATGTGGAGGTGAAATTTAATGAATAAATTGAAAACTTTTTGGGGGAAGATAAAAAGCATAAAACATTTTGAAATTTGGCTCGCCGTATGTGTTGGGCTTGTGGTATGTGTGGTTTATTTTTCTTTCTTTGGAGGAGGTAAGTCAAAATCTGACAATAGTCAAAACGAATCGACACAAGAATACTCGTCTGCTTTGGAATATACAAACTTTCTCGAGAATAAATTAGGAAATGTATTGTCCAAGATTTCTGGCGTTGGAAGTGTGAATGTCATCATAACTTTGGAAAGTGGATTTTCTTATGAATATGCCACTGACACCGAAACCAAATCAGTTGCATCTGGCGGAACAGAAACGACAATAACAACAGAAACTGTTATTTTGGTTTCAAACAAACCAGTTGTGATGAAGGAGGTTTATCCAACGATAAAGGGGGTGGTAGTTGTCGCCAAAGGAGCGGAAAACTTTTCGGTGAAAATGAACATTTTAAGCGCTGTTGAAACGGTTTTGGAAATCGACAGGACAAGCATAACTATTCTGGCTTAAAAATTTTTAAAAGGAGCAAAAATTATGAAAAAAAGAACTAAAATAATTATCCTTTCACTTATGGTAGTGCTTTTGGGAGTGACTGGATATCTCAACATTGTTTTAAACAATTCAGTAAAAAACACAAACACAAATGTTACAACTTTAAGTTATTTTGCATCTTACAGAAATGATAGGGCAAGCACAAGAGATCAAGAAATTTTGTATTATGACGCAATCATTGACAGCACATCTTCAACAGATGTTGCAGTGAAAGCAGCAGAACAAGCAAAACTTGACCTTATCTCAACAATGGAAAAAGAACTTGCCGTTGAAGGGCTTATCAAGGCACAAGGTTTTAGCGATTGTGTTATCGCAATCTCTGACACAAAAGTCAATGTTGTTGTCAAAGGTGCATCTATCAATGAAAACGAAGCAGCACAAATTTCTACTATCGTAAGAGAACAACTCGGCACAGAACTTAAAAATATTATAATAATTCCAGCAGAATAGTTTGCAAATTGATAGCCAGATGTGATAAAATGTCTTTGTAAATATACAAGGAGAGGTTATGGCAGCAAAAAACCAGGACACCAACAATGGAAAGATTACTTTGGATAGAAAAATTCTTGTTTCTATCATAAACTTGGCAGCAAAAGAAATCAATGGCGTAGAAAGTGTTACAAACTCTTCTCGTCCTTGGTATAAACGTCTGTTCAATCGCTATGACGATGGTGTTGAAATCAAATTTGAGAAAAACGGAGCACTTACAGTAGATGTTTACATCAACATCTATGTTGGATTCAGCGTGCCCGACATTGCATATAGAGTTCAAGAAAACATTAGAAACTCTCTTGCAACAATGGTTGCACTCAAACCACTTAAAATAAACATTCATGTTATCAATGTAGAATGTGACAAAGAGGTGGAAAATGCGTAACGATGCCAGAGAAAATGCATTCAAATTGATTTTTGAAAGTTTGTTTCATAATTGTGACAAAGAACTTTCAAAAGAAAACCTGACCGAACTTAAAAAAGACGAGGACCAAAAGTTTTTTGAAGACATAATGGCAGGATTTGAAGCAAACAAAGACTCCTTGAAAGAACAAATCGAAAAACATCTTAAAAACTTTGACTATGACAGACTCTTCAAGGTTGATTTGGCACTCATTTATCTTGCACTTACCGAAATTGAATATTGCAAAACACCGAAGGCGGTTGCTATAAATGAAATTTTGGAAATGGCAAAAAAATACAGCACAGAAAAGTCTTCAAAATTTATAAATGGACTCGTTTCTGCCATAATAAATCAAGAGTAGATGACAAACACAAACTATACGATAAGTGTATCGAAATTTAATAGTATCATTAGAGATATCTTTAATGCCGAGGAACTTCTCCATAACATCAAAATTGTTGGAGAAGTTTTTGGCATTTCGTTATCAAAATCTGCTACATATTTCAGCATAAAAGATGAAGAAAGTTCTCTTCCTTGTGTGAGTTTTTATGGTGACATTGCAAACCAAATTAAAGAAGGCGATTCAGTCATTGTTACTGGTTCACCAAACTATTATGCAAAGAGCGGGCGTTTTAATTTTGTCGTAAACAAAGTTGAGCCATTTGGACAAGGACTTTTGTATCAAAGATTTTTGGAACTCAAAGATAAACTTCAAAAAGAAGGATTGTTTGATGAAAGCCACAAAAAGCCATTGCCACAAGTTATCAAAAGAATTGGTGTTGTAACATCAAAAGATGGGGCGGTTATTCAAGATATAAAAAATGTAAGTTGGCGTAGAAATCCGGCAGTTGACATCGTTTTGTATAACACAAAAGTGCAAGGCAATGACGCGGAAAAAGAAATTGCACAGGGCATAGACTTCTTTTCAAATTATGATAATGTTGATGTTGTCGTGGTTGCTCGTGGCGGTGGAAGTTTGGAAGACTTGTCCGCTTATAACACTGAAGTGGTTGCAAGGGCGACTTACAACTGCCAAAAGCCTATTGTTTCTGCTGTTGGACACGAAACCGATTTTACAATAATTGATTTTGTATCAGATTTGAGAGCACCAACACCTAGTGCTGCGGCAGAACTTCTTACAAAAGACTCAAACCTTCAGAAAATGACTTTAAAGAAAGAAATTTTGAGAATTGAGAGAGAACTTGAGAGTTATATCGCAGACAAAAATTTGGAGTATCAAACCGCAAAAAACACCATTCTTTCAATGATTGAAGATGTGGTGGGAGACAAGCAAGCAGAATTCGAAAAATTGACAACCAAACTTGCCACAAGACTTGATGCATATTTGGTTGAAAAAGATTATGCATTGAAACTTAAACTTGCCCAACTTGACAAACTTAATCCAACAAGAATTTTGTCACTTGGCTATGCAAAGATAGAACAAAATAAAAAACCAATTCACTCTGCAAAAGATGTTGAAATGAAAGAAAAATTGGAGATAAATTTTGCAGACGGCACAATAGTTGCAATCCCTGAGGAAAAGGAGTAAAATATGAGTTACGAAGACGCAATAAAAGAAATGGAAGAAATCATCGAAAAGTTGGAAAAAGAACAACTCCCGCTCAAAAAAGCACAAGAACTTTTTGAAAGAGCAAGTGTTTTGGCGAAATTTTCACAAGAAGAATTGTCAAATACAACCGGAAAACTTTATCAAATAAAGAAAGAACTCGACCAAATCATTGAGGAGGAAGCATAAAATGAGATTAAGCAAACTCGTAGGAAAAAGAATAAAAGAGACACCAAACAACGCAGCACTTAAAAGCCACATCTTGCTTTTGAGAGCAGGTTACATAAAACAAGTTGGCGCTGGTATTTTTTCTTTGATGCCACCAGCACAAAGAGTTAGTCTCAAAATGCAAAAAATTATTCGTGAAGAAATGAACAAACTTGATGGACAAGAAGTTTTGTTCCCTGTTGTTATGCCAAGAGAACTTTGGGATTTGAGTGGAAGATATTCTTCAATCAAAGGCGAAATGGTGCGTTTTAAGGACAGAACCGGACACGATATGCTTCTTGGAATGACTCACGAAGAAGCTGCTGTTCACATGATGATGAACACTGCAACAAGCCCAGAAGATTTGCCTTGCATGATTTATCAAATTCAAACAAAATTCCGTGATGAAGCAAGACCTAGAGGCGGACTTATTAGAGTAAGAGAATTTACTATGAAAGACGCCTATTCTTTCCACTTAACTCAAGAAGATTTGGATAACTATTATAAGAGAGTTTACCAAGCATACATCCGCATTTATAAGCGTTTTGGTTTCAAAAAATTTGTCGTTGTCGAAGGCGACAATGGAATTATGGGCGGAAAGGTTTCTCACGAATATATGGCAGTTACTGATGTCGGTGAAGACAGCCTCGTAATCTGTCCAAAATGCGGTTATAGTAGCAATATGGAAGTTGCTGTTTCAGTTTGTGACGAAAACAAAGCAGAAACGCCACTTGAAATGGAAGAAATTTTTACTGGCAACGCTCATACTATTGATGAAGTATGCAATTTCCTTGAAATTGACGAAAAACACACTGCAAAAGCGGTTTGTTATAAATGTGTCGAAGATGGCAAATTGGTAGTTGCATTTTTGAGAGGCGACCACGAAGTAAACGAAAGCAAACTTGCAAAATGCGTTAGAAGTGAACTTGAACCTGTTGATGTTGAAGAATATGGACTTTTCTCAGGAAACATCGGCTGTTTAAATTTAAACTTACCAGAAGGAAGTCATGTCTACTTTGATAAAACTTTGAAAGGTCTTGAAAATTTTGTTACAGGAGCAAACAAAAAAGACTTCCACTTGAAAAATGTAAGCATGACAAGAGATTTGCCTAACACAGAATTTGTTGATATTTCCTTGGTTTGTGCAGGAGAAAAGTGCACTCATTGTGGCGAAGAGTTGACACTTACTCGTGGTATTGAAATTGGAAACATTTTCCAACTTGGAACAAAATACACAAAAGCTATGGGCATGAAAATCAATATGCCTGACGGCACTTCAAAAGAACCTATTATGGGTTGTTATGGAATTGGTGTTGGTAGGTGTCTTGCAAGCATAATTGAAGAAAAAGGCGATGACAAAGGTCTTGTTTGGCCTATGACAATAGCTCCATGGCAAGTTCATTTCTGCCCAATTAGAATTGATGATGAAAATGTTAGTGCCATTGCAAACGAATTATACAAAAAGATGGAAGATGCAGGCATTGAAGTTCTGTTTGATGACAGAAGAGTGTCTGCTGGTGTAAAACTTACAGATAGCGAACTTATGGGAGTGCCAATTAGAGTTGTTATAAGTCCAAAAACACTTGCAAACGGAACTGCAGAAGTTACACTTCGTGGCAATGACAGCGAACCAGTGTTTATTCCAATTGGCGAGTTGATTCCAGAACTTAAAGTTATGATTCAAGACGAAATTGACGAAATAGAAGGCTCTTTATAATAAGAGCCTTTTTTGTTTTCTCTTGTTTTGTTTTTTGTTTTAAGCCAAAACCTTTCTTGCTCTTCTTGTCCTATTTTCAATCTAAATGAAATATAATACAACATGAAAAAGAATAATTTTAGATGGGCGTTTAAAACACTTATTTTGTCTGTTGCTTTGTCAATCGTGTTTAGCGTCGCATCACAAAGCATGTTTCCAAATTTGCCCAATTTTTTGTCGATATTTGTGATATTCTTTTTTATTGTCGTAAGTGTAATTTTTGACATGATAAGTGTTGCTGTGACTTCAATAGATTTTGAACAACTTGAAAAATACAAAGACAAAACCGGATATCCAACAGCAGTTATTTTGTGCGAGAACACTGAAAAGGTTTCATCGTTTTGCGGAGATGTTGTGGGCGATATTTGTGGCATTTTGAGTGGTGCAGGTGGGGTGAGTTTGGTTTTAAACATGCACATAACAGACCAAACAATAAATTTTATTGTTACATGCCTTATAAGTTCGATTATTGCAGGGCTGACAATTTTTGGCAAAGCCATGATGAAAAATTATTCGGTTGAAAATTGCGAAACGGTGGTTATGACAACAAGTCGCTTTATGGAAACTTCACCATTTTCTTATTTAAAGATGTTTTTTTCTTGGATAAAAACAAAAAGGCGAGAAAAGAGTGGTAAAAAGAAAACTGAAAGCAATCAAAATGTAAAAAAGTCAAAGAAATTTGAAAAAATGAGGAAAAATGTAAAAAATGATTGACAATAAGATGACATTGTGATATTATATGGCAGTAAGAAAGTAGAAGTTCTCCTTCTCACCCATCGAATTTCGTTTTGATGTGGTCAAAAATTTTGAATAATTCATTTGTATTTACAAATTTTTGATTTGGTGATATTTGGTAGAACTTTTCGTCCTACCAAATTTTTTTTAAAGGAGATTACGACAATTTTTAAGGAATTATTGATTAACGACCAAATAACTTCAAAAGAAGTAAGATTGATTGGCGAAGAAGGCGAACAACTTGGTGTTTTGACAACAGCCGAAGCACAAAGCATAGCAGACAAGAGCGGACTTGACTTGGTGCTTATGTCACCAAACGGAAATCCACCAGTTTGCAGACTTATGGACTACGGGAAATATAAGTTTGACAGCATCAAGAAGGAGAAAGAACTTCGCAAAAATCAAAAAATCAGCGAAATCAAAGAAATTCAACTTTCTATGAGAATTGATGAATATCACATCAGTTTCAAACTTAAAAATGCTCAAAAGATTTTGCAAGATGGCGACAAAGTGAAAGTATCTTTGCGTATGAGAGGGAGAGAGCAAGCATATTCACAAAATGCTGTTGAAATCGTGAAAAAGTTTGTATCTGACCTTGCAGAATATGGTTCTATTGACAAAGAGCCAGCAATCATGGGAAAGAATGTCTTTGTTGTAATCAACCCAAAGAAAGCGTAAATTTAAAAGGAGAAAAGGAAAATGCCTAAAATGAAAACACACAGTGGTGCAAAAAAGAGATTTTCACTCACTGCAACAGGAAAAGTTAAGTATGCAAGACCAAACAAAGGTCACTTCTTGACAAACAAAAGCAAAAGTCGTAAAAGAAAACTCAGAAAAGGGTCTTACATTGCTGGAAAGAATGCTAGCAACATTAAGACATTGCTCTGCAAGTAATTAGGAGGGAAAAATGAGAATTAAAAGAGGAGTAAACGCAGTTAAAAAGCGTAGAAAAATTTTAAAACAAGCTAAAGGTTACTTTGGAGCAAAGAGTAAACTTTATAGAACAGCAAGAGAACAAGTTATGAAGAGCGGACAATATGCTTATATTGGCCGTAAACAAAAGAAAAGAGACTTCCGTGCTCTTTGGATTACAAGAATTAACGCTGCTTGCAGATTGAACGATATTTCATACAGCAGATTTATCGATGGACTCAAAAAAGCAAACGTTACACTCAACAGAAAAGTTCTTGCTGACATGGCAGTTAGAGAACCAGAAGCATTTGCAAACCTTGTAGAAGTTGCAAAGAAGGCTTAATGGAAAAGGCGAGTAAAAACTTCATATTAGACATAAAAAAGCAAAAACGAGAAAACAAGTCTTTGCTTTTTTTGGATAATATAAAGATTATTAAAGATGCAATTCAAAACAAATCGATAACCATTGATTGCATTTTGACATGTCTTGACAATTTGCCATTTGAGACTGAACCAAACACAAAAATTTATAAGGTTGAGCCATCAGTTTTGGAACAACTCGCAAACACGAAAACACCACAGAAAGTATTATGCATTGCATACCTTACACAAAATGTGGTAGAAAAACCAAAAACAAATTTTTTGGTTTTGGACGGACTTCAAGACCCAGGAAATGTTGGGACTTTGATTCGTTCGGCTTTTGCATGTGGCTTTGAATATATCTTTTTGGTTGATTCTGTTCGCAAAGAAAACGACAAACTCATTAGGAGTTCAGTCGGTGCTGTTTTTGATTCAAAAGTCAATCAAATGACAAGAAAAGACTTTTGTGATATGGCAAAAAAAGAAAATTTTAACTTGATTATGTGTGATATGAATGGTCAAAACATCTTTGAAACCGACATAACCAAACAAGTTGGTGTTGTTGTTGGAAATGAAGGTCAAGGCGTAAGTGACGAAATCGCAAATTTGTGTAATATGACCGTAAAAATTCCTATGAAACAGGGTATTGAAAGCCTAAATGCAGGGGTTAGCGGTTCAATAATCATGTATGAAATAAACAAAAAGAAGTTTTAAGATTTTTCCTAAAACTTCTTTTTTATTTATATCTCTATTTCTAGTATCTTCAATATTATTATCTAATTAAATTGTTCTATCTTCTCTCTTTGCTGTGCTAGAAGGCGTAACTGTTGATTCATCGGTCTTTTTTGTCTCTGTTTCATCTGTAGTTGCACTTTCTTTTTTTTCAAGTTCGGCTTTATGTATTTTGAAAACTTCAAAACATTTGTCTTTTACTTCTTCCAAATCACGAGAATGAATGGTAAATTTATGTTCCAAAGTTTCGTCAGAATCAGACACTTGATCAAAAATTTCAATCTTATCACCAACATTGTTTATATAATTTCCATGTACGATTGAATTTCTAATACGACTGAGTGTCTTTTTCATATGTTTTTGTGTCAATTCTGCTTCTGTCACTCCATAAGTCTTGCAAGCAAGAGTTTTAATTATATCACAATCAGCAATTTGTGTAAGCAAGTTGTTTTGTTCGGCAAGTTCAAGCATTGATACAACTTGTGTGGCAAGCATTTCTTTATAAACATACTCAAAATTTGAATTTGCATACATTGCTCTCAATGTTTCTTGAACATTGTTTTCATGAAATTGATAATCCTTTTCAACTATGTATTGTTTCAGACCATTAACATCTTTTCTTGCATAATCCAAATCACCAGGAATAGCAAGTCCAGTATCTTGAACATTTTTCAACTTCAAATATGCAAACTTATCTGAAAGCAAAACATTTTGAATTGCGGTATAAATTGCGAATTGATCAAACTTGTCAGTCTTCATTCTTTCTCGCATTTGGGTCGCATAAGCCTTGTATATATCATAAAATGCACGCATTTGCTCTGGGGTGAGATCAAGGTCTTGTGTTCCATTTTTCTCATCAAAAGTAATCAGTTTTTCTTTTCCAGCATCATAGCCATAGCATATTGGATAATGCTCAATGTTATTTTCATCACCAAGCAAATCAAGCATCAAATCTTTGAATTTGTTATATGAAAGTGAAAGAGTTTTCTTTACTGGTTTTGGACGTTTGACCTTTGTTGTCCCATCTGGTGCAAAAGTAAAATATGATGGATAATAAAACTTCAAAGTGCAACATTCTTCAACCATTTCTCCCAACTGTTTTGCTAATATAGAAGATTTTGGAGCTAGTGTTCCAATAGTTTTATAATATTTTGAAATCTTCTCTTCATATGTTTTAAAATCAAACGATTGAATGACATCTCCATGGGCGATAGAATTGCAAATTTGTTTCAAAATGTTTGCACATTCTGCACCAGTCAATTCTGGTTCGGTTTTAAAAATTTCTGCCTTAAAAGTGGCAAATTTTGGATTTTTTTCTATTTCATCAAATTTAAAAAATTGCAATCTTTCTCTTATGTCCAACACAAAAATTCTTCTCGACAAACTCAATGCCAAAACAATTTTTGAAATCAAAACATCACTGCCTGCGACATCGCCAACTTTTGGTGCACGCTTGTTTCTTCTTACTGAATCGTAAAAACTTGTAGTTGGGTCATTTTTCATTGTCTTATATGCTTCTACTGCAGCATCAAGATAATCAAAAAACAAAATTTCCTGTGTCAATTCGTCTTTTTCTATCATAAAAAACACTCTCCAATGTGTGCTTATCGCACTCTCATATATATTATAACATAAAGTTTTTATCGTTACAATAGCAAAATTAAAATTTTCATTTGACAAGATTTAATTGATATATTATACTATAGGAGTTATAAACAAAAAAATAGGAGATTATCATGTCTGGACATTCAAAATGGCATAACATACAAGCCAAAAAAGGTAAAACTGATGCCGCTAGAGGCAAAATATTCACAAAAATTGGAAGAGAAATCGCTGTCTGCGTAAAAATGGGCGGAGCAGACCCTAACGTTAACAGCAAACTTAAAGACATCATTGCAAAAGCAAAGCAAAACAACATGCCAAACGATAGCATTGAAAGATCAATCAAAAAAGCATCTGGAGAACTCGCTGGGGTAAACTACGAATCAATTACATACGAAGGCTATGGTGTAGGTGGCTCTGCTGTTATTGTTGAATGTCTTACTGATAACAAAAACAGAACAGCTGGCGATGTTCGTCACTCATTTGATAAACACGGCGGAAGTTTGGGCTCTACAAACTGTGTTTCTTATCTTTTCAACAGAAAGGGAATTGTTGTTGTAGTTGATGTAGAAGATGTTGACACTTTGATGCTTGATGCGATTGAAGAGGGTGCAATTGACGTTGTTGAAGATGAGGATGCAGTTGAAGTTATCACAGAACCAAATCAAGATGGAAAAATGCGTGAAGCACTTGAAAAGAAGGGTTACACAGTAATTTCTTCTGAAACAGCTCTCGTGCCTGATATGTATGTTGACTTAAATGAAGAACAACTTGGAAAATTCCAACGCATGGTTGATGCTCTTGAAGATTTGGATGATGTTCAAGAAGTTTATCACAATGTAAACCTTCCAGATGAAGAATAAGACCTTTAAGTAATAAAACGACAATCGTTCAAAATCAGTTTTAATTATTAAAAATAGCAGATGTTTTTGTCTGCTATTTTATTTTTTCAACATTCTATTTTAAATATTTTTATCTCTTTAATTGACCAAATTTTACTGTTTTAACAAAACCGAACTAAAATGTTTTTATAAGCTGTTTTCATTTGACAAAATAGTCAATATTTATTAAAATTGTAACATGAGAATTTTAGGTATCGACCCTGGTTATGGGATTGTTGGATTTGGAATTATTGATACAGACAAAAATAATGCTGTTGTTGATTATGGCGTTATTGAAACGCCAAAGGAAGAAACTTTCCCAGTTAGACTCCAACACATTGACGAATCTTTGCGTGTGATTTTTGAGACTTACAAACCAGATGAAGTTGCAATTGAAGAGTTGTTTTATTTCAAAAACCAAAAAACAGTCATTCAAGTTGCTCAAGCAAGGGGAGTTATTGTTCTTGCGAGCCAAAAATATTGTGGCAGAACTTTTGAATACACACCTATTCAAATTAAACAAGCACTCACCGGAAACGGCAGAGCAGACAAAAGACAAATGCAATTTATGGTTAAAAATGTTTTAGGTCTGGCTTCAATTCCAAAACCAGACGATGCTGCCGATGCCTTGGCAGTTGCATTGTGTCACAGTCAAATAAATCCTCGTCTCAATTTCAATATGATGTAAAATTGGAAAGAATTGACAAAATTTATTGAAATTTAAAATTTTATTTTTTATGAAAACTTAAAGGAGAAATCATGATAGCATTTTTGGTCGGCACTATCGAAGAAAAAAGAGAAAACTTGCTTACTATGGATGTAAACGGGGTGGGCTATGAACTCTCAATCTCAAACAACACTCTGGTAAGTTTGCCTATGGAAGGTGAAACTGCAAGGGTTTTAACATATTTGCAAGTCAGCGAAAACACTGGTGTTTGCTTATATGGATTTGCTACAACTGAAGAAAAAGCCATGTTTTTGAAACTTATAACTGTTTCAGGAATTGGACCCAAAATGGCAATAGGAATTTTGTCTGGCATGAAGCTTTCTGATTTGATAGTTGCAATCATAAACGAAGATAGCAACATGCTTTCAAAAATCAAAGGTCTTGGAAAGAAAAGTGCCGAAAGAATTTGTTTGGAACTTAAAGATAAAGTTTCTACAAATGGTTTGGCGATTGAAAACAACATTCAACTCTCTGGAAATTACAACGAGACTGCACTGAATGATGCTGTTGATACTTTGATAAATTTGGGAGTAAACAAAAACGATGCCTACAAACTTGCTCGTAGCAAAGCAACTGAAAACACAACAGCCGAAGAAATCATCTTGAAAGTTTTGAGAGAACTTGGCAGATAATAAAAACTTTTGACTTTTGGCATTTAAAATTAAAAAACAAAACATTTCACAAGTCACAAGATATAGTGTGTTACTCTTGTGAAGTAAATTGAATAATACACAAAATATAGAAAAGGAAACGATATGGAAGATAGATTTATTACAAGCACAAAAAATTGGACAGATGCCGAAATCGAGAACTCACTTAGACCTACAAAACTCTCTGACTATGTCGGACAAGAAAAGGTTAAACAGAGTTTGGATATTTATATCAAAGCAGCAAAATCAAGAAAAGATGCTCTTGACCACGTTTTGTTATATGGCCCTCCAGGACTTGGAAAGACAACATTGTCACATATTATTGCAAATGAACTCGGTTCACAGTTTAAAATCACATCAGGGCCTGCTATCGAACATGCCGCTGACCTTGCCGCTATTTTGACAAACTTAAACAAAAATGATGTTTTGTTTATTGATGAAATTCACAGACTCAACAAAAGTGTTGAAGAAATTTTGTATCCAGCTATGGAAGACTTTGCTCTGGATTTTATCGTGGGAAAGGGGCCTTCAGCAAAAAATATGCGTCTTAAAATCCAACCTTTCACTTTGATTGGTGCAACAACAAAAGCTGGTATGCTCACAAGTCCATTAAGAGACAGATTTGGTGTAATTTGTCGTTTGGAACTTTATGAAAATAACGAACTTCAAATCATTATCAAGCGTTCTGCAAAGATTTTGAACATAGATATTGACGACCAAGCAAGTTTGGACATTGCAAAGCGTTCTCGTGGAACTCCACGTATTGCAAACCGTCTTTTGAAGCGTGTCAGAGACTATGCAGAAGTTTTGGGCTCTGGAAAAATCACAAAGGAAATTGCAGACCAAGCACTTGCAAAAATGGAAATTGATGATTTGGGACTCGACTTCATTGATAGAAAAATTTTGGAAAGTATTATTTACAAATTTGGCGGTGGACCTGTCGGTCTTGACACTCTTTCAGCCACAATCAGTGAAGATGCAAGCACAATTGAAGATGTTTATGAGCCTTATCTCTTGCAGTTGGGATTTATTGCCAGAACTCCAAGGGGGCGTATTGCTCTTGAAAATGCTTACAATCATTTGGGAATTTCTTTCCCAGAAAATAACAAAAAATAGAGGATAAAATGCAAAGAGAATTATTGCGTAGCACATATTATTATGATTTGCCAGAGGAGCAAATTGCACAAACTCCAATCGAACCAAGAGACCACTCAAGACTTTTGTGCTACAACAGGAAAACAGAAAAAATTGAACATAAACATTTCTATGATATCTTGGACTTTTTAAAACCAGGTGATGTTTTGGTAGTCAACAACAGCAAAGTTTTGCCAGCAAGGTTGTTTGGTTTCAAATCAACAACTGGTGCAAAAATCGAAATTTTATTACAAAAACGCATTGATTTGAAAAACTGGGAAGTTATAGCAAAACCACAAAAAAGACTTGCTGTAGGAACTGAAATTGTTTTCAATGAAAATATTAAATGTTTCGTTACAGAAATTGGTGACTATGGTTCTTGCAAAGTTAGATTTGAATATTCTGATGACAAGCCATTTGAAGCACATCTAATTGAAATTGGAACAATGCCACTTCCACCATATATCAAAGAAAAGCTTAAAAATCAAAACAGATATCAAACCGTTTATGCAAAAGTTGATGGTTCAAGTGCTGCTCCAACTGCAGGACTTCATTTTACCAAAGAATTGATTGAAAAAATCAAGGCAAAAGGCGTTGAATTTGTTGAAGTATTGTTGCATGTTGGACTTGGGACTTTCCGTCCAGTAAAAGAAGACAACATCAAAGACCACGAAATGCACAGTGAATATTTTGAAATTTCTCCGGAAGTTGCGGATACAATAAACAAAGCCAAAGCCGAAGGAAGGAGAGTTATTGCTGTAGGCACAACATCAATCAGAGTTTTGGAAAGTGGTGTTGATGAAAATGGGAAACTTCAACCACAAAAGCGCGAAACAAAAATTTTCATATACCCACCATACAAATTTAAAATGGTAGATGCTTTGATAACAAACTTCCACTTGCCAGAAAGCACATTGATTATGCTTATCTCTGCTTTCATTGGTGACATAGACAAAACTTTGGATTTATACAAACTCGCTGTAAATGAAAAATATCGTTTCTTCAGTTTCGGCGATGCAATGTTCATTGAATAAAATATTAGATTTTCAATTTTACTTCAAATTTGATTTTTCAATGATTATTTATCAAATCTCAAACCAAACAAAATAAAAATCAAAAGGATAAAATTATACATGAAAGATGTAAATTTTAGTTATGAAATAATAAAAGAATGTCCTAAAACTGGTGCACGAGCAGGCATTTTGCATACACCAAGAGGAGATATAAAGACTCCAGTCTTTATGCCAGTTGGCACACAAGCAACAGTAAAAGGGCTTAGACCAGAAGATTTAAATGATATGGGGGCACAGATTATTTTGTCAAACACATATCATCTTTTCTTGCGTCCTGGTGAAGACATTGTCGAGAAAGCAGGCGGGTTACACAAATTTATGAATTGGGAGAAACCAATACTTACAGATAGCGGTGGCTTTCAAGTTTTCTCATTGTCTGATTTGAGAAAAGTATCAGAGAAAGGCGTTGAATTTCGTTCGCACTTAAGTGGTGAAAAATTTATGATGACACCAGAACTCTGTATGCATATTCAAGAAGCATTGGATAGCGATATAAACATGGCACTTGACCAATGCACAGAAGCGGGTGCAAGTTATGCCGAAGCAGAAAAAGCACGAGAACTCACAAAATCATGGCTTAAAAGATGCTATGAAGCACACAATGGCGGGAACCATGTTCTTTTTCCTATTGTCCAAGGTAATATGTATAAAGATCTTCGTGCAAAATGCGTTGAAGACTGCAAACCTTATGCAAAATGCGGAATAGCAATTGGCGGACTTTCTGTTGGAGAAGAAAAATCAGTTATGTATGATATTTTGGATCTCTTAAATCCATTGCTTCCACACGATATGCCTAGATATTTGATGGGCGTAGGGAGTCCTGACTGTTTGCTTGAAGGTTTTTCAAGGGGAGTAGATATGATGGACTGTGTTCTCGCAACAAGAATCGCAAGAAACGGAACAGCATTCTCAAGCACTGGCAAAATGGTAATAAAAAATTCTTCTTTCAAAGAAGATTTTAGACCAATTGAAGAAGGTTGTGACTGTTATGCTTGCAAACATTTCAGCAGAGCATACATTAGACACTTAATCAATGCTGGAGAAATGTTAGGAGCAGAATTGCTTTCAATCCACAATCTCAGATTTTTGATTAGACTTGCAGAACAAAGCCGTGAAGCAATTTTGGGCGATTATTTTGCAGAATTCAAAGAAGACTTCTTGAGCAAATATAAAATCACATCTGCTTTTTAGATTTAAACCGCATCTTATCTTGCGGTTTTTCATTTTGTAATTGACAAAAAGATCAAGTTTTAAAATATAATAGGGGTATTAAATTATAAACTTGATTTATTATCATTGTTGAATTAGCTTAAAACATGATACATTACACGAAAATTTTAAAGGCGACAACATTTTTGTTGCATAATACTCGAACCAAATCTATTCGCAAAAGACAGGTTTTGCGAATAGATAATACATATTTTGAGTATTATGCAATTTCTAACTACAAAATGTTGTATTATGCAATAAATCTTTTTTTACTTAACTCTTATAAATATTCATTTATTTTTTAATAAAATTTATATGTAATAATTTATCTTTTCAATATGAAGATTTGCATACTACTATCAATTTTAACAACATAATAACAAAAACGCACAAAAAAACTTCTACATTTTGTTCTGTATCTAATTTAAAGTTAAAAATTAGATAATATCTGTAGAAGTTTTTTAGCATTATTTATTGATATTTTGCATATTATTCTGCATCAGCCAAAGTTTCGTCTTCTTCAATAACAGCTTTTGCTTTCTTTTTTGTTTTTCTTATTTCCGCTTTTGTTTCTTTTTCTTTGGTTTTATAATAATTTTCGATTGCTGCACGAATAGATTCTTCAGCCAAAATTGAGCAATGAATTTTATGTAAAGGCAGATCTCCCATAATTTCCAAAACATCTTTGTTTGAAACTTTCAAAGCTTCTTCAATAGTTTTTCCTTTGATTAAATCGCAAGCAATATCTGTTGAAGCAATTGCAGCACAACACCCAAATGTCTTGAATTTTGCATTCTCAATCACCCCATCATCATTTATTTTTAAATACATCTTCATAATATCGCCACAAGCGGGATTTCCTACTTGACCAATCGCATTTGCGCCATGCATTCCGCCTGCGTTTCGTGGATTTTGAAATCTATCCATCACCGTTTTGCTATAAAACATAATTAAATCCTCCCTGCTTGAATTGGTGAAATTGCTCTAAGTTTTGTTACGGCTTTTGCAATTTCATCTACGACATAATCAACATCAGATTTTGAAATGTTTGTTCCAAATGAGATTCTGATAGAACTTTGAGCAATCTCATCTGGCACCCCCATTGCTTTCAAAACATGTGATGGCAACAATGATTTAGATGTGCAAGCAGAAGCTGTAGAAACAGCAATACCAGCCAAATCCAAAAGCATCAACAAAGATTCTCCTTCAATTCCGTAGAATGAAACATTTAAAATCGCATTTGATTTTTGATATTGATGTCCGTTTACTTGGAAAAATTCAACCTTTTCAGACAATTTCTCAAGGAAATATTCTCTTATGTTTTTAAGTTTTTTGTTGTTGATAATATAATTCCTTGTTGCAATTTCCATTGCCTTCCCAAAACCTGCAATTCCTGGCACATTTTCAGTTCCAGCACGTTTTCCTCTTTCTTGACTGTTTCCACCAAATGTGATTGGTTCAATTCTTACACCATTCTTTACATAAAGTGCACCAACACCCTTTGGTCCATGAATTTTGTGAGAAGACATTGACATCAAATCAATTTCCATATCTCTCACATCCATTTTGATGTGTCCAATTGCTTGAACAGCATCTGTATGGAACAAAATGTTGTAATCATGAGCGATTTTTGCAATTGCTTTGATGTTTTGAATTGTTCCAACTTCGTTGTTTACTGACATAATAGAAATCAAAATTGTATCTTTTCTAATTGCATGCAAAAGTTCTGGAAGGCTAACCAATCCAGTTTTATCGACTGGCAAATATGTAATTTCATATCCTTCTTTTTCGAGTTGTTCACAAGCATGCAAAACAGCATGGTGTTCGATAGAACTTGTGATAATATGCTTACCTTTGTTTGCATAAGCATGAGCGATACCAATAATTGCCCAGTTATCTGATTCTGTTCCACCGCTTGTAAAGTAAATTTCATTGGATTTTTCAGCATTTATAGCATCTTTAATTCTATCTCTAGCACGGTCAACAATAGACATTGCATCTCTTCCAAAACTATGTATTGAGCCAGCATTTCCATAAATTGTATTGAAACAAGGCATCATTTCATTCAACACTTCATTTGAAACATATGTAGTTGATGCGTTATCCAAATAAATCTTTCTTTCCATTTGATTTCCTCTTTTTATATTATAATACAATTTTAACACCAATAAAAAAGATTGTCAATAGTCAACTTGAATTTTGACATCAACAATCATGCCTAAAATTTGCAAAAATTTAGGCTAAAAATGATTTTAAAGGTATTTTTTTATCATATCTTCGATATCTTTTTGCATCATAAGTCCGACTTGCTTTTCTTTTTGTTCTCCGTTTACAAAAAGTATCATTGTTGGAATACTCATAATTCCAAAACTTCTAGCCAATTTTTCATTGTCATCAACATCAACTTTGTAAATTTTAAAACTTTCTCCAAGTTCGTCTTGAACATTTTCCAAAATTGGAGAAAGCATACGGCAAGGCCCACACCAAGTTGCAAAGAAATCAATCAAAACAACTCCATTTTTGGTTTTTTCTGCAAAATCTTTTTCGTTAATAATTTCCATTTTTAAGTCCTTTTTTTTATTTAAATGCTTTGCTAATACAATAAGCAATAATTGTTTTATTATACATTGCTTTGAGACACTTTAATCAGTTCGTTTATAACAAATGCCCCTAAAACACAACCACACATTGCTGGATAATATGAAATACTGCCAACAGAAAGATTTTCAGTGCGGTCAAACTTGATTGCTGGTGTGTCACAAGTCACTACATCAAGAGATTTAACTTCTCTTTCACGCAATTTTTTGCGAATAATTTTTGCCAGACCATCATTGCTTGTTTTGAAAATGTCAATCACTTTGAAATTAGGTATATTTGTGCGATTTCCAGCACCCATGGCCGAAACAATATTGATTTCGTGCTGTTTGCAATAACAAATTAAATCCAATTTGTCTGTTACTTTGTCAATAGCATCAACAACATAATCAAATTGATTTTCAGTAAAAAATGTTTCGGCAAATTCACTACAAAAACGGTTTTGATAGGTTTTTATAATACATTCTGGATTGATTTCCTTAATCATTTGCTTCATAACATCAGTTTTTGCAAGTCCAACTGTCTTTGATGTCGCTACAACTTGCCTATTTATGTTTGTTTCATCAACTTTATCAAAATCAACAAGCGTAATTTTTCCAACTCCAGCTCTTGCAAGCATCATGCAAACATATCCGCCAACTCCACCAATGCCAATAACTGCAACTGATGAATTTTTTAATTTGTTTAAACCATCTTGTCCCAAAAGAATCTTTGTTCTATCAGTCCACATAATTTCTCTTTCTCCGTATAATTTCAATACAAGATTACAAAATTTTTGCATAATATTGTTGTATTCTTGTTTTAATAGCAATCACTATATATTGTAGTATTATTCAATAATATTTTTGCATACTACACAATATAGGTGTATTATAAAACATATTTTTTCAAATCATATTTCTTTTGTCTATCTTTAAAGACATTGTTTACATAATTCTTATCAATGATTATATCAAGCATTGGATGTTCGCCAGTAGCATTGAATGAAACATCTTCAAGCAAAGCTTCCATCAAAGTATGAAGTCTTCTTGCTCCCAAATCTTCACTTGTTTCATTTTCTTGTTCTGCCATTTCTGCAATTTCGTCCAAAGCATCGTCTTTAAACACAAGATTTATGTTGTCCACTTTCAAAAGATTTGAATATTGAACAGTCACCGCATTTTTTGGTGTGCTCAAAATCTTTTTGAAGTCTGCTTTTGTCAAACTTTCAAGTTCAACTCTAATTGGGAATCTTCCTTGAAGTTCTGGAATCATATCTTCCATTTTTGCAACATGGAACGCCCCTGCTGCGATAAACAAAATAAAGTCTGTCTTCACATTGCCATATTTTGTTGAAACTGTGCTTCCTTCAACGATTGGCAAAATATCTCTTTGAACACCTTCTCTAGACACATCAGCACTGTTTGTTGCTTGGCTTTTCCCAATAATTTTGTCAATTTCATCAATAAAAATGATTCCTTGTTCTTCAGCCAAACTGATTGCTTCTTCATTCACATTGTCCATATCAATGATTTTGTCTGCCTCTTCTTGCAAAAGCACTTCACGAGCATGCTTTACAGTCATTTTCTTTTTCTTATGTTTTGGTGGTGTAAGTCCATCAAACATAGAACCAAGATTTATTTCATTTCCGCCAATAGCCATCATAGGTTTTGGATTATCAATAACAACAACTTCGACAATTTCGTCTTCACATTTGCCATTATGCAAATCTTCAAAGAGCAAATCTCTGTTTACATCTACCATTGTAACACGTCTGTTTTGAAACAAAGCGTCAACCAATTTGTTTTCAACAATAGGCATAACCTTGTCTTCAACTTCTCTCTTCTTCTTGTCCTTAACCATTCTTACAGCAACTTCAACAAGGTCTCTCACCATGCTTTCAACATCTCTGCCTACATAACCAACTTCGGTATACTTTGTTGCTTCAACCTTTACGAAAGGTGCACCAACAAGTTTTGCAAGTCTTCTTGCAATTTCTGTTTTACCAACACCAGTAGGTCCGCTCATAACAATGTTTTTTGGTGTAATTTCATCTCTTACATCAGCTGGCAACTGGCTTCTTCTATAACGATTTCTAAGTGCAACAGCAACCGCCTTTTTCGCTTTTGTTTGCCCAACGATATATTTGTCCAATTCACTTACAATTTTTTTAGGTGTAAAATTCATCTTCTATTCCTCCATAAACCTGAAATATTATAATTCTTCAACAATTATGTTGTCGTTTGTAAATACGCAAATTTCGCTGGCAATTTTGAGTGCCTTGTAAGCGATGTCTTTTGCAGACAAATCAGTGTTTTGAACCAAAGCCTTTGCTGCAGCAAGTGCATAATTTCCACCTGAACCGATTGCACAAACATCATCTTGAGGCTCGATAACATCACCCGTTCCGTCCAAAATCAAAATTTGTTTTTTGTCTGCAACAATCATCATAGCTTCAAGTTGTCTTCCTGCCTTTCCTTCTCTCCAAGTTTGAGCGAGTTCGACAGCACTTCTCATCAAATTCCCTGCAAATTTGTTGAGCATAGCTTCAAATTTTTCACTCAAAGAAAAAGCATCGGCAACAGTGCCTGCAAACCCAATTACAACATTGTTGTTGTAAATTCTTCTAACTTTTTTTGCATTGTTTTTGAAAATAATGCTGTTTTGCATTGTAACTTGTCCATCGCCTGCGACACAAATTTTTCCGTCTCTTTTAACAGCGCAGATAGTTGTGCCTTTAAAAATATTTTCCATAAAATCTCTCCTTAAATTTTTCAACTTGTGATTTTGTCAAAATTTTTTGAACCTCAACTTGTTTCCTAAAATTTTGCAAATCAATATCTACATTATTGATTATATCATATTTTAAATTGAATAACCTAAAATTTACAACACTTTTTTTTAGTAAGTTGTTTAATATTTGTTCGATACAAGTGTTTTTCTGTAAAAGTTCAAAGCCTCGCACCCCTTTCAACTCACAAATAACGCTGTAAGCACAATAATTTGCCATCAACAAACTTTCAAAACTTCCGCCAGTGCCAAGCAACCCACCACAAATATAAATATTTTCGTGACCATCAATTTGCAAACTTTCATTCAAGCATGCTGGTGCAAGCAAATATGTGTTTCTTTTAACTCGACTAAACCTAACAACTTTGGCATTTTTCAAAACATCAATTTGACTTATGACTTTCTCTTGGTCATCATTGTCAAAAGCAGAGAAAAAGTCATCTATAAGAAAAACATTCTCACTTTCATTGTAAGTCATTTTTAAACTTGCATAAGGTCTCAAATTTCTCTCAATATCAATTTTTTCGTCAAAATAAGGTCTTAAAATACTGTTTCTAAGCCCACTTTGACCACGCCCTGACAAACTCTCGATTGTGATTTGTTTCTCCTGTTCAAGAGCTTGTAGTTTGTTATAGTTTTTGTCCAGATCAACTATTGTTTGATATAAATTGTCATATTCTTGTTTTGACAAATTTGCATAACATAAACTTTTGGTTACAAAATTCAATTTCTCTCTGTCAATTCCATTCGCATCAATCACCATTTTTACAGGCTGAAAATAACACAGTCGCATCTTGCCAATATATTTTTCAAGTTCGTTCAAAAGTGGTTTTGTTGTGTTATGGCCTGTCGCAATTATTGTCGTTTCGTTTTCTGTCAAAGTGTCAATTGATGCATCAAACAAACTGATATGGATATGTTCTTTGAGCAATTGTCGAACTTTATGCATAAATGTCTCGTCATATTCAAATCCAAAATTTTTAAAATCATATCTCTTGGCAATAGAAAAAAGTGGACTGTGCAAACAATCCAACTCAAAAAGCATATTCTCCGTCAGATAAGTTTCATATTTGTCATAATAATCAAACTTATCTTTCGGCACATATAGTTCGTTATCAAAAATATGAACATCAAAACCATTGTTGGCAAGAATAAACGCAATTTCTGCTCCTGCCAACCCACACCCAACAATTTTAATTGGTTTTTTGGAGAATTTTGGTGTTACATTTTCAATACTCAATTTTCTGACATCACCTCAAAATCGCAAGAAGAACATTTTATCTTCTTCCCACGCTTTATAAGATATTTTCCACAATTTGGACACTTCTCACCAGTAGGAATGTCCCAACTCATAAAATGACAGCCATCTTTGTCTTCGCAAGCATAGAAGTTTTTGCCATGTTTTGTCTTGAAAGCAAAAACATTTTTGCCACATTGTGGGCAAATTCCAACAGGCTTTTTCTCTTCCGTTTCGTAAGGCTTGATATTTCTGCATTTTGGGAAGTTTGAACACCCCAAAAACTTTCCATATCTTCCTTCTCTGATAAGCATTTTATGACCGCACTTTTCACAAACAATATCAGTTTCAATTGGTTGTGATTTCATTGTCAAATTGCTTGCACCTGCCTTTTCGAGCAAGTCCTTAAAGCCATTCCAAAAACTTTCAACAACATCATGCCAATCGTCTTTGTCTTCGGCAATTTCGTCAAGACGGTTTTCCATGTAAGCAGTAAATTTTACATTTATGACACCATGGAAAAATTGGTCAAGATATTCAGTGATTTTTCTGCCAAGTTCGGTAGGAACAAGATATTTTCCGTCCTTTGAACAATAACTTCTGGCAGTCAAAATTGTGATTGTTGCGGCGTATGTGGCAGGTCTTCCAATTCCTTTTTCTTCCATAGCCTTAACCAAACTTGCTTCAGTATAGCGTGCTGGTGGCTTTGTGAATTTTTGTTCTTCCTTAATACCCAAAACTTTGACAATTTCGCCTTCAGTAAGTTGTGGCAATTTGCTTGTATCTTTGTCTTGTTTGTCATCTTCGACATATTCTTTGTAAACAGCAGTAAATCCTGCAAATTCCAAAGTTTTGCCTGATGCTTTGAATGTATAATCGCCCGCATTGATTGAAACATTTACATTTGAATATTCTGCTTCACTCATTTGGCTGGCAATAAATCTTTCATAAATAAGCTTATAAAGTCTATAGTTGTCCTTTGTCAACGAGTCTTTTACCATTTCTGGCGTAACTTGCATTGAAATAGGTCTAATGGCTTCATGCGCATCTTGTGCATTCTTCTTTGTTGCATAAATGTTTGGTTTTTCAGGAATGAAATCTTTTCCATATTTTTCAACAACAAAATCACGACACGCCTTTTGTGCTTCAACAGACACTCTTGTAGAGTCCGTTCTGATATAAGTAATCAAAGCGATTTTGCCTTCGCCCTTAACTTCGACACCTTCATACAACTCTTGTGCAGAAGATGTTGTTCTTTTCAAACTCATGCCAAGTTTGTTTAAAGCGTCTTGTTGCATTGTGCTTGTTGTAAAAGGTGCTGGTGCATGAGACTTTGTCTTTGTCTTTTTGATTGTATCAACAACAAAATCTTTCCCATTTATTTCGCCCAAAACTTTATCAACTTGCTCTTTGTTTGAAATTTTGATTTTTTTGTTTTTATAAGATGTCAAATTTGACTTAAATTTGATACTACCTTTTTCATGTTCAGCAGAAACATTCCAATATTCTTCTGGTTTGAAGTTTTCAATCTCTTTCTCTCTGTCAACAACAAGTTTCAAAGCGACAGATTGAACTCTTCCTGCAGACAATTTTGGTGCTATTTTCTTTGACAAAATTGGTGAAAGTTTATATCCCACAATTCTATCCATAACTCTTCTTGCTTGTTGAGCATTTACCAAGTTAAGGTCAATCGCTCTTGGTTGAGTCAATGCTTTTAAAACTGCATTTTTTGAAATTTCATTAAACTGAATACGGCATTTTGTGTGTGGGTCAAGCCCCAAAACATGAGCAACATGCCATGAAATCGCTTCTCCTTCTCTATCCGGGTCGGTTGCAATCAAGACTTCATCTGCACTCTCTGCTTTCTTTTTAAGGTCAGCAATGAGTTGTTTCTTGTCTGGATTGTTTTCATAGTGTGGCTCAAAATTGTTGTTAATGTCAATAGCAAATGATTTTGCAGGCAAGTCTCTTATGTGTCCCTTTGTGGCAAACACTTCATATCCATTGCCCAAATATTTTTTTAATGTGTCCCTTTTTGCTGGGGCTTCTATAACGACAAGTTTCAAATCAAACTCCTTTCTTCGTTTTAGTCGTTGCTTTAAAAATCAAGCACAAAAGTTTTCAACATCCTTTATTTGCCAATCAAGGAATAACAATGTGCTGGCAACCTTCTTATTAAACCACGAATTTCCAAAGTTGTCAAACAACTATTCAAAATATTAACAGAAATTTTTGATTTCTCTGCCAAATAATCAAAATCTTTTTCTCCATCAGCAAGTAAATCAACGATTTTCTTTTCGTCAAAATTTAGAGAAACAAAGGCATTTACTTTCGCCTGTTTCTGCAAACCATAGTATTCAATGATGTCATCAGCAGACAAAACGCATTCCGCTTGACCTGCTTTGATTATGGTGTTTGTAAGTTCACTCTTTGGATTTGTGACATTGCCAGGAACAGCAAAAATATCTTTACCATATTCCATGGCATATTCTTTTGTGTGAATTGTTCCACTTTTCAGTCCTGCTTCAACAATCAACACACCATCAGAAAGCCCTGCAATAATTCTGTTTCTCAAAGGAAAGGTGTATCTCTTTGGTCTGAAAGATGGTGGATATTCCGAAAGCAAAAGCCCATCTCTTGCGATTTCTTTTGAAAGTTCGGTATTTGTTGACGGATAAATGTTATTAAAACCACTTCCAACAACAGCAATAGTCTTTCCGCCGACTTGCAATGTCTTTTTGTGTGCAATTTCATCAACTCCATAACAAAGCCCACTGACAATCACAAGTCCGCTTCTTGCCAATTTCTCAACAAAATTTTCTGTAACAATTTTTCCATAGTTTGTTGGCATTCTAGTTCCGACAACACCAAGCCCCTTCTTTTTCAAAAGCCCAAGGTCACCTTTTGCATACAAAATAAGCGGTCTATCTTCCAAATCTATCAATTTTTCTGGATAATCTTTAGAGAAAATAGTCAAAATTTTTATTTCTGACTTTTCCATATTTTCTATTGCACTGTCAAGCGCTCTTTCATCAAAATTTTCTACCAATTTGTGATATTCTTCTTGTGAAAGCAAATTTGTCGCCTTTGGATTTTTCAAAAAGTTGCTTATTGAAAAATCTTCAATCACACTTAAAACTGCTTCTTGCTTTTTGTTTGGTATTTCATTAAATGAGAAGAACACCAAAAGTTTTTCTTTGTTTTCCAAATTCAAATCATTCTCCTAAAAACTAAATTGACCAATATTTTCTATCAAGCCCACGATATGAAATTGCTTCTGCTATATGTTGTGGTTTTATTTCTGTTTCTCCGTCCAAATCAGCAATAGTTCTTGCCACTTTAAGGATTCTGTCATGTGCTCTTGCGCTCAATTTCAAGGTGTTAAATGCACTTTCCATAAGGTCTTGGCACTCTTGTGAAAGGTGACAAAATTTCTTTGTTTGTGGCACAGTCATTTTTGCATTAGAAAAATTTTTTGCACCTTTAAATCTTTCAAGTTGAATTTCTCTTGCTTTGTCAACCCTTTGTTTTATGCTTGCTGAACACTCTTCTTTGTGAGCATCATTGAGTTCGCTGTATGTAATACTGTCAACTTCAACTTGAATGTCAATTCTGTCCATAATCGGCCCAGAAATTTTTGATAAATATTTGTGAATCTGTGCAGGTGAGCATTTACATTCTTTGTCTTTTGAACCATAGTTTCCGCAAGGACATGGATTCATGCTTGCAATAAGCATAAAATTTGATGGATATGTTATTGTTTGATTTGCCCTTGCAATTGTGATTGTCCCATCTTCCAATGGTTGTCGCAATGTTTCAATCAAATGACGAGAATACTCTGGAAATTCGTCCAAATAAAGCACTCCATTGTGTGCCAAACTTATTTCACCAGGTTTGCTGTGATTTCCGCCACCTGTCAAACTCACTGTTGACGCTGTATGATGTGGAGTTCTAAATGGTCGTTCTGTGATAATACCCTTTTTCAAATCGAGTTCACCTGCAATAGAGTGAATTTTTGTAACTTCCAAAGCCTCTTCAAATGTCAAATCTGGCAAAATTCCAGAAAAACATTTTGCAAGCATACTTTTCCCACTTCCTGGTGGTCCTATCATCAAAACATTATGACCGCCGGCAGCAGCAATCTCCAATGCTCTTTTTGCTACAGCCTGCCCCTTAACATTTTCAAAATCAAGTTTATTTATGTTTTGTCTTGCCACTTCTTCAAAAGTTTTTGTTTTAACCTTTTCAACAGGAGTTTGGTTCTCTCCATTCAAAAATTCTACAACCTCTCTCAAATTTGAAAAAGTGTAAATCTCCATTTCGTCAATAAATTTTGCTTCTTCTTCGTTTTCTTTTGGAATAATAAATTTTTTATATCCCAAAGTTCTGGCACTTATTAAAATAGGTAAAACTCCCCGTACTTTTTTGATAGAACCATCAAGTGAAAGTTCTCCAACAAAAACAAAATCCTTATAAGTCTTTAGTCTAATTTGTTCTGATGCTGCCAAAATGCCAACAGCAATGCCTAAATCATAAATTGGACCTTCTTTTTTGATGTCTGCTGGTGCAAGATTGATTGTATAATGTTTGATTGGATATTCATACCCAGAATTTCTTATTGCAGATTTAACTCTCTCTTTTGCTTCCTTTACTGCTGTATCACCCAGCCCAACAATTTCAAAGTGCGGGACACCGCCAACAATATCTGTTTCAATTTGCGTTAAAAACCCATCAATTCCATTAAGTCCAAAACTATAAACTTTCGACAACATAAATCACCTCAACCAACTTTGATTTTAGTATAACAAATCTTTGCAAACAATCAAAACGATTTTGATTGACAAATAAAATTCGACAAAAAATATCACACATCAGCACATTATTTTTCACCTTTCAAACATAAGAAAAAACACGGAAAATTGTCCGTGTCTTTATCAATTGTTATGAGATATTTTTGTTTATCAAAAACCTTTTATTTGATTTTGTTATTTATAAAAAATCATTCCAAGCAAGAAAGCAACTGCACATGCCAAACAAAAAGCAATCATGCACCATTTTGTTGTTTTGTCTTTCAAAACTTTCTTTGAAAACTCTTTTTTGTATTCTGGTAAGTGTTCATCAAAATATTGTGTTGTGATTTGATATTTATTTATCGTTTCAACCTTGAAAATCTCAAAACGCTCTTCAAGTTCTTTCTTAAAATCTGTGAAATACTTATAAATAAGCCACACAAACCAAAACAAAGACAGCAACAACATGGTTGCAAGCACGAAATATGCAAAGCCTGCCCATGCTTTTACCAAAAGTGCAAACACCCCTGCCAAAACGATAGAAACAATAGAAATAATATAAGCCATTTTTTCCTCTGTTTTATTTTATAACTGCAAAAATATAAATAACTACGATGACTACTGTTGCAACAATCCAGCAAATAAGCCACCAGATATTACGCTTGTTCCAGCCAGTATATCTTTTTCTCATTGTCCAATAGAAACCAAGCCAAATGCAGACAATGTAAGCCATGCATTCGCCAATTGATGCAAATGCACTTGCAACTTGTGGAGAATTCTCCTTAAATGCAAGTCTAAAAATCAATGCAACTGCAATGCACATAATTGCAAAATATGCCACGCAGTCCAAGATTTTTGTTGAAGACCATGTTCTTGGTTCTCTTGTCTTTTTTGTTTTTCTCTCTTCTTTTTTTTGTTCAGCCATTTTAATCTCCTTTATATCATTTTTATATTAAAATTTACATTATTTAGCAACTTCAGTAAATCTGCTTTCTCTAATAACATTTACTTTAATTTGTCCAGGATATTGCATTTCATTTTCAATCTTTGCAGCGATATCCTTTGCCATAAACATTGCTTCACTGTCAGAAATTTGTTCTGGCTTGACGATGATTCTTACTTCTCTTCCTGCTTGAACAGCAAAAGATTTTTCAACGCCCTTAAATCCATTTGCAATCTCTTCGAGTTGTTGAAGTCTCTTGATATAATTTTCAAAACTATCTCTTCTTGCACCTGGTCTAGAACTTGAAATTGCATCTGCAACTTGAACAATCACTGCTTCAATAGTCTTAAATTCAACATTGAAATGGTGTGCTTCAATACAGTGAACAACCGCTTCGTTTTCGCCATATTTTCTTGCAAGTTCGACACCAATTTGAACGTGTGTTCCTTCAAGTTCGTGGTCAAGAGCCTTTCCAATATCATGCAAAAGTCCACCACGTTTTGCAATCTTTACATTTGCACCCATCTCACTGGCAAGAAGTCCAGCAATAATAGATGTTTCGATAGAATGTTTCAAAACGTTTTGACCATAACTTGTTCTATATTTCAAGCGTCCCAAAACCTTAACAAGTTCTGGATTCAAGTTGAAAATGCCAGTTTCGTTGCAAGCTTCGTCACCCGCTTGCTTTATCATTTTGTCAACTTCTTTTTGCATCTTTTCAACAATTTCTTCAATTCTTGTAGGATGAATTCTCCCATCAGAAATAAGTTTTTCCAAAGAAAGTCTTGCCACTTCTCTTCTGATTGGGTCAAATCCAGAAATTGTAATTGTTTCTGGTGTGTCGTCAACAATAAGTTCTACCCCAGTAACTGCTTCAATTGCTCTTATGTTTCTACCTTCACGACCAATAATTCTTCCTTTCATTTCGTCATTTGGAAGAGATACAACAGAAACCGTCATTTCACTGGTTGTGTCAGTTGCACATCTTTGAAGTGCTTGTCCAATAATCCAACGAGCCTTGTTTTCTCCCTCTTCTTTGGCTTCATCTTCAATTTGTTTTACAATGACAGCAGCTTCTTTTTGTGCATCATTTTTCATATTTGCAACAAGCATGTCTTTTGCTTCTTGTTTTGAAAATTTTGAAACTCTTTCCAATTCTTCCAAAATTTGAGCCTTCAAATTTTCATGTTCTTGCTTTTGCTTTTCCAAGTTTTCTTTGAGCTCTACAACGCCTTTCTTTTCTTCATCAAGTTGTTCGCTCTTCTTGTCAATAGCAAGTTCTTTTTTTTCAATGTATTCTTCTCTTTGATTCAAACGTTCTTCAAGTTTAACTGCTTCCAAACGTCTTTCTTTTACTTCTTGTTCAACTTCATCTTTGAGTTTTTGAGCATTTTCTTTGCTCTCAATGATTGCTTCTTTCTTTATAGTCTTTGCTTCTGCATACGCATCTTCAATAATCTTGATAGCATTAGATTTGTTTTTTTCAATTTTTTTGTTGCTATAAATTTTATATACTAAAAGTCCCACGATTGCACCAACAAGCAGGCACAAAATACCTGAAACCAAGCCCGATACGAGTGCAGGAGAAACACTTAACAATAAATCTTTCATAGTTTTCTCCCCTTTTAAGTGTTGCCAATTCGACGAAAAAATAAAAGGCAAACCACTTACATTATGAGTTTACCTTTTTTCAACTTCTTTGTCAAATAATTTTATAATTTTTTATGTTAATGATAAATATTCTTTATATAATTAACGAGTAACAAAATGCAACAGCATCACGACCGCTCTTGATTTGTCTTCATTTAAAGATTCAAAAACAAACAAGCAAATCACACATCAACAAAGACTAAACCGCTTCTTGTGCATCTTTCTCTTTTTTGATAAGCATTGGTTGCCCGCCATTTTCAATAAAATCACGAGTAATGATTATTTTGCTATAAACTGCAGGGTCTGGCAAGTCAAACATAAGTTCAAGCATTTTTGTCTCCATGATTGTTCTTATGCCTCTCGCCCCTGTTTTAAGTTCAATTGCTTTCTTTGCAATATATGCAATAGCATCATCGTCAAAATCAATATCAAATCCGTCAATCTTGAACATTTGTTTGTATTGTTTAATGAGAGAATTTTTAGGTTCAATCAAAATCCTTTGAAGTGCTTTGTCATCAAGGTCATCAAGCCCTGTAATTATTGGCAATCTTCCAACAAATTCAGGAATAAGTCCAAATTTGATTAAATCATCTGGTTGGACATCTTTTGAATAATCAATCTTTGCCTTTTCGCTTGAATTTTTGATGTTTGCATTAAAACCAATCGCTGTTGAAGAACGGCGTTTGTTTATAATATCGTCCAGTCCAACAAATGCACCACCACAAATAAACAAAATATTTGTTGTGTCGATTTGAATCATTTCTTGTTGTGGGTGTTTTCTTCCGCCTTGTGGAGGAACACTCGCAATCGTGCTTTCAATGATTTTCAAGAGTGCTTGTTGAACTCCTTCTCCACCGACATCACGAGTGAGAGAACGATTTTCACTCTTTCTTGCAAGTTTGTCAATTTCGTCAATATAAATAATGCCCCTTTGTGCCTTTTCAATATCAAAATCGGCATTTTGAATAAGTTTCAAAAGCACATTTTCGACATCTTCACCGACATATCCTGCTTCTGTCAATGTTGTCGCATCAGCACAAGCAAATGGAACATCCAAAATTTTCGCCAAAGTTCTTACAAGCAAAGTTTTTCCAGAACCAGTAGGTCCAATCATCAAAACATTGCTCTTTTCAAGTTCAACAAGGTTTTGTGCCGCTGTACCTTGTTTGTTTGCAGCTGCCTTGTTGTGTTCGTTGTAGTTTATTCTCTTATAATGATTGAAGACAGCAACTGACAAAACTTTTTTTGCCTGTTCTTGCCCGATAACATAGTTGTCAAGGCTTTTCTTGATTTCTTTTGGAGATGGCAAAACCAAATCCTTAAAAATTCTTACTTTTTTGTCTTCTTCTTTTATTATGTCCGCACAAATTTTGATGCAATCATCACAAATAAAAGCATCACCATTTGGACTAGCAATAAGTTTTTTTGCCGCTTTCTGTGGTCTTCCACAAAAAGTGCAAGTGCACATTTCAATATCTTTCATTGACACCCCTTATTTTTTGCTATTATCTGTATTATTTGCTTTTCTAGTCACAAAAATATTGTCGATTAAACCATATTTTTTTGCTTCTTCTGCAGACATATAGTTGTCTCTGTCTGTGTCTTTTTCAATTTCTTCCAAACTTCTGCCAGTGTTTTCACTCAAAATTTTGTTGAGCATATTTTTTGTCTTTTTCATGTGTTTTGCTTGGATTTCAATATCACTAGCCTGACCTTGTGTTCCACCCAAGGGTTGATGAATCATAATTTCGCTGTTCGGCAAAGCAAAGCGCTTACCTTTTGTTCCGCTAGAAAGCAAAAATGCCCCCATAGAAGCAGCAAGCCCAACACAAATTGTTGAAACATCGCACTTAATATAGTTCATTGTGTCATAGATAGCAATCCCGGCACTTACGGAACCGCCAGGACTGTTGATATAGAGAAAGATATCCTTATCAGGATTCTTGCCTTCCAAATAAATCAACTGTGCAATTACAACATTTGCAGTTGCATCATTGATTTCTCCTGTCAAAAAGATAATTCTATCCTCCAAAAGTCGAGAATAGATATCATAAGACCTTTCGCTTGCACCAGTTTGGTCAACGACCATAGGAATCAACATAGTTTTATTCCTCCCATTTTGATTTTTTCAAAACTAGCAATTTGGGCAAGAGTGTTGTTCTTCCTTAACAATTTCCAAGTTGTTATACTTTTTCAAGAAAGCGTGAAGTTTGTCAAGCAAGAGTTCGTTTTCTTTTCTTACCAAATCATGGCTGTCTTTTGTCTTCATATCTTTTGTTGCATCTTCCAATTCTTTTGCAGATACTTCAATTTTGTTTTCTTCCAAAAGTTTTCTGTAAATGTAACGAGTCTTAATCATCTTCAAAGTTCTTTCGTTTGCATTTTTAAGATATTCTTCCAAAGAAGAACCCGTTTGTTTGAGATAGTCTTCCAAAGTAACATTGTATGCCGCAAGAGCATCTTTCATTCTGTTCATGTCTTCGTTAACAGCATTGTCGACCATAACTTGTGGAATTTCTACATTTGTGTTTGCAAGCAAATACTCACGCATATTGTATTCAAATTCGTTTTCCATTTGCTTGTCTTTCATATCTTGAATATGAGCAGTCAAATCCTTTTTATACTCTTCAACAGTTTCAAATTCTGTCGTATCAGCAACAAATTTGTCATCAAATTCTGGCAAAGTTTTTTCTCTAACATCTTTAACCACAACTTTAAACAAAGCCTTTTTACCCTTGAATTCTTCTGCTTGATAGTTTTCTGGGAATGTTACATTGACATCAACATTGTCACCCTTCTTATGTCCAACAAGCTGGTCTTCAAAAGTGTCAATAAAACTGTGAGAACCGATTTCAAGAGGATAATCTTGTGCTGCACCACCATCAAATGGAACATCATCAATATAGCCAGTAAAGTCAATCACTGCACTGTCACCATTTTTGATTTCTCTGTCAACAGTTTCAAATTTTGCGTTATCTTCAAGCAAATGGTGAATTTGATGTTCGATATCATGGTCAGTAACTTCATTGCTGTGAACCTTGATTGTTACCCCTTTGTATTCGCAAAGCTTGAAATCAGGAACAATTTCAAACATAATCTTCATTTTGAGACCATTCTCAACAGTAAAGCTTTCAAATTGTGTGCTTGGCATTGTAACAGGTTCAAGTTCTGGATTTTTTACAAGAACTTCGTTCAATGTCTTGTTAACAAAATATTCTACAGTGTCTTCAAAAAACACACTGTCACCATATTGTTGTTCAATAACTCTTCTTGGAGCATGACCTTTTCTAAAACCAACTACATTAAATTTTGATTTAGAAGTTTCGTAAACCTTCTCTACTCCTTCTTCCCATTCTTTGTTGTCAACAGTAAGGGAAATTTCTACTTTTGTATTTTCTTTCTTTAAACTAAACATTTGTATACCTCCGTTGTTTAACCTACAAGAGTTTAACATACCAAATAAAAAAAAGCAACAAATATTGACACCAATTCAACAATTTTTTGTCGAAATTTGTCTATCAAAATTAAACATGAGTTGAAAAAGTTTTACCCCCCCATATATTGTGAGAGTTATGCATAATATGTGCAATATGTTGATTTGATGCAAATTTTAAAAAGATTTTGCGAATAAATTTTTGAAAAAATAGCCACATTCTTTTGACAAAAAATCGAAGTTTGTTATAATAAAAGCATGAAAAAAATGTCTTATTATGAAAAACGAGATTTAAAAAATATGCAAAAGATAGGAAGTTATCTTTCTACACTTCCCGAATATTGCTATGATTTTTTCACAGGGATTGAAAACAACACTTCCACCCTTACTCGAGTAAACTATGCCATGGATTTGTCCGTATTTTTCGACTATCTTGAAAAGTATGTTTCCAAAAAACCAAAACAAAGCATAACTTTACAAGATTTGGAGGCACTCCAATCAAGAAATATCGAAAATTATTTGTCATATCTGTCATATTATCAAAATGACGATAAAATGTGCAAAAATTCAGAAAGAGGAAAAGCACGAAAACTTGCCAGCGTCCGCAGTTTTTTCAAATATCTTTTCAATCATGACATGATTTCATCAAATGTCGCAAGCAAAGTGCCTACACCAAAACTTCACAACAAAGAAATTATAAGGCTAGAAAAAGATGAAGTAGAGCGCATGCTTGATGCCGTTCACAGCCCAGCAACCTTCTCCGCAAGGCAAAAAACATACAACAAAAACACAGAGGTTCGTGATAATGCCATAGTAACCTTATTTTTGGGCACCGGCATAAGAATTTCCGAACTTGTAGGACTGAATGTAGAAGATTTTGACTTCTCACAAAATGCATTCAAAGTCACAAGAAAAGGTGGAAATCAAACCATTCTATACTTCTCAAGAGAAGTTGCAGACGCACTTAAAGCATGGCTTCAAAAAAGAGAGACTTTGGGACTTGACGAAAATGAAAATGCAATGTTTGTCTCCCTTCAAAACAAGAGAATATGCGTAAGAGCAGTAGAGAATTTGGTTAAAAAGTTTGCAAAAGAAAGCACTCCACTCAAAAAAATATCTCCACACAAATTGCGTTCAACTTTTGGCACAAATTTGTATAGAGAAACAAAAGACATTTACATTGTTGCCGATGTTTTGGGACACAAAGATGTAAACACAACAAAAAAACATTACGCCGCAATAAACGAAGACATGAGAAAGTCTGTAGCAAATGTTATAAAAATTCATAACGACAATTAAGAGATATTTTTAAAAAACACAATATATAGTGGTATTACTCAATTTTATATTGACATAACACCACTATATTTATTTTTTGCCACCAATTGGATTTTGAAAGATTTGTAAACACAAAGGGGTTTTAAGCAAAGAAGCTACTCAATCAAGTATATGTTTTATACCATCCAATCGCTGTAAACTCCATACCCTTTTGTCGGGTCAGACAAAAAGACATGCGTTACCGCTCCAACAATTTTTCCATCTTGCATAATTGGAGAACCACTCATTCCTTGCACAATTCCACCCGTCATTTTAAGCAGACGTTTGTCTTTCACTCTAAAAATCAAACTTTTGTCATCTGCAGACTTTTGATAGTTTGCTTTTATTATCTCAATGTCATATTCTTCTCTAATTCCGCTTATTGTTGACACCAACTTTGCCTTCCCCATTTTTACGCCAAGTCTTCCACCCAATTTGGCTGTAACATTCTCGTCAACAAGTCCATTCAAATCATCCAAAACACCATTAATTCCAAACTTATAATTTTTCTCTATAGTGCCTTTGCTTTTTGAATTTGAAACAAATATGCATCGAAGTTCGCCAGGATTGTTTTTCTTTCCTTTATTCACTCCCAACAAATCACACTCATAAACTTTTCCATTTGCCACTGGCACAACATTTCCACCATTTGCCTCAACTATTGGATGGCCAAGTGCTCCATAACTATGAGTCTTTTTGTTCACAAATGTCAGTGTTCCAACACCAGTTATATCATCTTTTACCCAAAGACCAAGTCGAATTTCTCCACTTTCATCTCTTTTGGTTTTCAAAAGTGCTTTAAACTCTCGATTTTTTCGTATAAACTTTACTTCTACTTCTTCGCCACTCTCTTGAAGAAGATTTTGAACCTGCTCCAAACTTTCTACATCTTTTCCGTCAATTTGAGTGATAATATCTCCCTCTTTCAAAACAGTCTTTTCTTTGTTCATGTCATTAAGCACAACAGCACCATCAGTGTAAATTGAAAGTCCAATTGGCACCCCACCAACATAATACTCGTCATCATTCGCAAGTTTTACATCAACCTTCTTTATTGGCAAAAAGCCAAAAAGTTTGAAGACAACTTCCCCCTGCTTCGACTTCTGTCCGCCAACTATTTTTTCATGCTCTTTAAGTTCGGTTTTGATATAATCCCCAAAAATCTTGTTTTCATTTGCCTTTTCAACATCTTCATAATCCGCAACAAACCCACCATCAAGTTGAAAAACCACTTGCAAATTTGAATAAAGTGAACAACAAAAAAAGACTAAAACAAATATAGAGAAAAACAAAACGGCATATTTCTTCTTTTTCATATCAGTTTTAGTCTTTGTAGATAAACAAGAATTATTCTTAATCATATTGATTTTTTAAGCACAAAAGCGTATTTTGAAAGTTCTTTTTTCAGTTTTTTATAATCAGGGCAAATCTTTTGCACATCACTCCAAAATTGCGGTTTGTGATTCATATGCACACTGTGACACAATTCGTGGCAAATAACATATTCTATCAATTCTTCTGGCAAAATAATCAGTTTATAACTCAACTTCATCTGTCTTTTTGTGTTATAGCTTCCCCAAATTCTCACAGAATCTGCTGGTTTGATTTCATTGTAAGTAAGTTCTGTCTTCCTTGATAATTCTTCAGCCTTTCCCTCGATTTTCCAAAACAATGAAAGATAATACTTCTTGATTTCTCTTGCTTTTGCAGATTTTGTCAAATTTTCAAAACCAATTTCAATGTCTTTTGTTGGCATAACTGGTTTCCCATTTACATAAATCGTCTTTTCTAAATCAAAATTTTGTGAAAAATCTTCATTCAGTTTTATTTTGTTTGATGTTTTTGCCAGCCACTTTTCTTTGCTTTTAATAAAAGAGTCAATCTTTTGTTCACTCATAGAAAGCGGAACTTTCAAGATTGCTTTGTCACTCTCAACTATTTTCAAAACCATTGTTTTTCTGCGTTGTCTAATAATTTCAATTTTCATTTTTATATGATAACACTTTACTGCAAAAAAATCAAAAGATTTATAGACTTATCAAATAAGCACCAATTTTTGGCATAATACCACAACATATAGTATTTTGTATTGCATAACACCCTTTTATATTGTTATAGTATGCATAATAAAAAAGTTTGCATAATACTGCAAAATTGTTTGACAAACTGTTGCATAATAGCTATAATTTTAAATATAGGAGAATTGTAATATGGCATTTAATTCAAATGGTCAAATACAATATTTAGTTTTAGATAGCCTTGCACATGGCTCAAAATATGGCTTGGAAATCATTGAGTTTATTTCTCAAAAAACTGGCGGAAATTATATCATGAAAAAGCCTACCCTTTATTCTTGCCTTACTAGAATGGAAAAGAAAGGTTTAGTTTCGTCTTCATATTGGGGAGAAAGTGAATTTGGTGGCAAAAGACATTATTACACCATCACAAATCAAGGAAAACAATCATTAGAACAACTTTCAAAAGAATTTGAAGGCATGGATTTTATTGACGAAGATGCTACACAAGAAACCTCAACATCTCAAACAGTAAACACAGAAGCAGCAAACACACAAGCTGAAGAATCAAAGCCAATTTTCTTGCAACAAGACAACCTTTTTGACATAGTCAACAAGTCTTCAACCGAAGAAAAAACAAAAGCACCTGTTAACAACGATATTGACGAAGAAGATGATGATGTTATCAAAAATCAAATAGATTTCTTCTCATACACCCCAGAGACAAATCAAAACACAGTCAAAGAAGAAACTGATACAAATGCTATTGAAACTAAAGAAATAAACACTGATGCAGTCGAAGAAGAAACTGATACAAATGCTATTGAAACTAAAGAAATAAACACTGATGCAGTCGAAGTAAAAAACGATGCTAAGTTCATTGAACATGAAACATCTTCAAACGTTGATGAAAATGCAAATCACTATGAAAAAATGCAATATTATCAATCAATGCTAGAAAGCACTCAAACCCAACCACAGGTTGAAGAGAACGAGAAGAAAGATGATGCTATTTTGTTTGAACAAACAGAACAAACACTCACCCCATATCAACAAGCACAAAACAAGCGTCTTTACGACACTTCAACAGAATTGAAAAAGTATAGAAACAAAAAATCTTTTTCGGAAAACCAAATCGAAATGTCTGTTGTTTATGAAAATGATGAAGACAGAGAAATCCAAAAGGCAAGAATTGAACAACTTAAAAAATCTATGCTTGAAGCACGCCAAAACGGTTTTGAAACGCCCGTTTCTCAAAATACTGAAGACTTGACAGCAAATCAAGAAGATACAACTTCACAAACCGAACAGACTTATTTTTACAAGAAAGACACTTCTTCAACACCTGCTCAAAATAGTGTTCTGACAGATACAAACGAAGAAGAAAGAAAAGATGATGCAAAATTTATTACAGAACCACATCTTGCCCCAAATCAAATGCCAATTCAAAAACGCATCACCCCACCAAACATAGAAGTAAACATTTATGATGACAATTTGCCAGCACCAAAACGCGACAGCAACCTAGAACCAACATACAAAGATATGATGGCAAAGTTGTTTGAACGCAAGAAAGAAAAGACAAAAGATCAACAACCTACACCATTTGTTCAACCTGTCGAAACAACAGCAAGCATTGAGAATTTCGCAGATTATGATTCATTGAAAAAATATTATAGTGGACATGGAATTGATTTCAAAGAATACAAAAAGACTGTTGTTGAAAGAAAACATAACACAAATTTCTTGAATTTTATTACATCAACAATATTACTCCTTCTTTCAGGTGTTGGTTGTGGGATTTTGTTTGCAATCTTAAATGCGGCAAATCTTATCAAGTCTGGCTCCGCATTTATGTATTACACACTTCCAATTTTGTTTTTGGTATATTGCATTTATACATTTATAAAATACAAAGTTTACCCAAGCAGAAAAGCCGTTCTGATTTACAATGGTATTATAAATTGGGGAGTTTTTGTGATTTCGCTTGTTGTAGTTTTTGTAATAAACATTTTGTGTGGTATGCAATATGAAACCATCACCCAATATCTTACATCAATCCTTGTCCCTGCACTTGGCTTGCTGATTGCATTCCCTGTAAACTATTACATCAAAAAGTTTTCATATAAAAAATTTTCAAAATAATATGCATAAAACAGAGAAATTAACACAACATAGAAATAGGTTAAGTTTCAAGTCAGAAATTTTAACCAAAAACGAAAAGAGATATTTTAGTTCGTGCAGAACAAAACAATCATCTCTTTTCTTTTTTATTCAATAACAATTACCTCAACATTACAACAACAAAAAAAAGAAGAGATTACTCTTCTTTTTTATTTGTTTCCCTTAAACTCTTGAGCCTTCACTCATGCAAAGTGAAAATCTTACACCATAAAAATTTGAAAGCCAAGCAGATTTTAAAACTCCAGCATTTGTAACAGCTTTTGCATTTTGCAAACTACCACCAAGTTCTCTTGTCCAATAATCACAATAGCTATCTTCATCAAGACCAAGCAAGAACGCTACCAAATCACTTGCTTTTGCTTTCAAAGATGTCAAATGTTCTTTAATTTCACTTTCAGTTGCAACATTTATATTTGAAATTGACTTTCTCTCTTCTTTTACTTTGTTTTGTTGTCCAGTCTCTCCATAATAATAGAAAGTTTCATTTGATGTCGCAACATATTGTGGTTTATCTGCAGTTAAAGTTTGCCCATTTTTTGTATAGATATTAGAAACGTAATTATACATTTCGCTTGATGTATATTTCCAAGATTCTTTTGTCGCTTCAGTAGTTATAGCACCAACCCACAAAACTCTGTCACTAACAACTTTAAAGTTTGTTATAATACTGCCTTTTGTCCATGTGCTTGGATAAGCAGTGCTAGAAACATCATACTCACTAACTCTCCACCTAATTGCTTCAACACTAAACCACTTTATAACGCCATTTTTGACAACCTTTGCATATTTCTTTGAGTTGTAAGTATAGATATCAACAGCCTGTTCTGTTCCGTTTGAACCCAAGTAATTTAATGTTTGATACTTTGAAAGGCTTGAACTGCTAGCATTTTTCAATGTTGTGTTTAATGTGTCTCCAACATAACTTTGTGGGAAGTAGCCATCTTCAAAATAGAAATATTTTTCCGTGCTGTCATATTTGAGTTGATTACTTGAAGGTGCTTTGCTTACAAATACATAAAGATATGTAAATCGACTGCTAACCGAACCACTTGGGGTAAACGAAAGAGAATAAGATTTCACAGACATCGTGGTAGTTGGAAAAAATCTACTCGACGTATCGACCGAAGCAGATGTCTCAGGCTCCATTGTCTTTGTATAGCCAACAAATTGATACCCATCTTTGACAATATATGTAAATTTAAACGCCTTATCCACCAATCCTCTAACACTAAAGTAACAATCCGCATCTGAATTTTTTGTAATAGTCTTTTCTGTCGCAGTTCCGTTATCATTTTTCCAATATGAAGCACTATATGATTCTACCATTGCAAGTACCTGGGCTTTATCAAGTTTGTAAACCCCAGTACCATTAGCATCTGTATAAATTCTCATATATACATCAAAATCATTATCTACTTCCCAAATTGCATACAAGGTTATATCTTTCCCTTCAGTATATGTATATGAAGTATTTACCTTTGGATAGCTTCCAGACAAGCTTGTCTTACTAGTGCTCCAATTAACAATTTTGTAGCCAGATTTTTTAAATTCAGTACTTGATTTTGTAGTGAAAGATCCATTTTTCGCAACAATTTGAGAAAGCGTTGTCGAACCACTGTTTGTCGTTCCGCCATTGCCATCATAAGTTATATAATAATATGTTGTAGTTGTTCCGCCACCTGGGTTTGGATTTGGATTTGGATTTGGATTAACAGTTCCACCTCCACCACTGAAATTGTGATTATTCCAATTCAATCCAGGATACCCCTGTGGTGCTATCCCTATATTATCTTTATTTACATTATTGCCAAACCAGATATCTGTAGCCGAATACACATTCCCATATGTAAAAAGATTTGTATAAAAATCATACCAATCCGAATTAAACCCTTCTGCAATAGAGCCAGCATTTTCCCACGCCACTCTCAATTCTTCTGATGACATACCATTATAATTGTCTCCATCTCCTGCAGAATGCTCATCAAGCCAAACACATTTTTCTTTTAAAGGCGAATTACCTGCAAGCGGCTGGATATTAGAATCTGCCCCAGCACTCCAATATGCAGGCATTGACAAACAACCTTTTATTTCTCCAGCATTTCCTGCAAGACCACCTGCACTTGGAATAGAACTACTATCACTGATAACTATTCTATCATATAATGAATAACAACTAGCTATAGTTGCTCCACCATCACCTATGATTCCTCCAACCAAACTAGTTTCATCACTAGTCTTTAAATACACTCCTGATGAGCTATAGCTATGCTCTATCCATCCACTGCTATAACCAAAAAGTCCACCAATTGTGCTATTAGCATAAATTTCATCAGACTGCATCCCCGATTCCATTGAAGGATCTCTGCGAATATATGATGAGCTATAACATCCAGCAGCATAATCGCATTCTCCAGCAAGCCCACCAATAATTGCATCGTAGTCAACATTAAAATAAATTCCAAAATCCGCACCAACTGTAGCAATATCACTATTTATATGTCCAGCAAGTCCACCTACATAAACAGCATTATTTCCGAAAACTTCTTCAAGGGTGAATCCAAGCATTTCCAGAGTTTCTGGAATTGTCGCTGGGAATATTATACATCCACAAAATGTAACATTTACAATTTGTGTTGCATCGTTTAAAGTTGCAAAAAGACCAATCCCATTTTTATATAATTCATTGCCAATCGCATCATGAACATACTCTCTTGCGACATCGTACCCATGTCGATCATAAATATAACCTGGATCAAAAATTATATTAATTCCTGTAATACTATACCCTTGTCCGTCAATTTTTACCGTTCCATCACCACGACCAATTGGATTACACAAATAATTAGACAAATCAATGTCATTTTGAAGTATGATATTAGTATCTCCTCCACCATTACCAAAAAGAGCTCCCGCAAGCTGTTCAGAAGATGTTACTTCTCCATCATAGGGGTCAAGTGGAAAATCACCTTGTCTATCCCAAGTCGCACTTTCCCAAGATTGTTCAAGTTTTTGATATGCAGTAGATAACCAATCTTGATTTGCAAAATAATTGTCAAATTGCGCCGAGATATCTTTATCAATATTATCTAAATAGCGTGCAATAAAATATCCACTACTGCAAAATAATGCAATAGAAGTAAGTATTACTGCACAAAGATTAAAAATCTTTTTCATATAAATATTATAATACGTTAAATTATAAAAATCAAAATAAATTTAAAAATTTTTAAGCAAAAAATCAAATTTTGTCTAAAATAAACAATTTTTCTATGAAAATCATCTAGAGTCCTGTTTTTCTGTTTCTTAGATACTTCCAAACAAAGAAAAAACCATTCACGAACAAAAATGCGGCAATCATAACAAGTGAAATTAAAAATATATAAAATGCAGAATTTTCAAATACTAAACATAACAAAAGCACAACAACACAAGACACAATTTCTCCACAAAATATAGAAAGAAATGACTTCCAAATTGGTATATCAGTAAATCCTGCAACAATAGCCCCAGAATATGCTCCCGTAAGTGGCAACGGAACGGCCACAAAAAATGCTAACAAAATGCATTTTTTCAAAGTTGATGTTTGCTTTGAAAGCGTTTCAGAATTCTTCTTATATCTTTCTTTCAATTTCAAGAATACTTTTTCATAAACAAAACCACTCGTTTTCCTTTTTATATATCGAGCAAGCATAATTACAAATATGACTGGAATCATACTCCCTATGCAAGCATACAAAGCAGATAAAAATGGATTTAACGCATTGCTTTGCCATATCTGCACAGCCATTCCAAATGGTATTGCAACTTTGCTTTCAACTGTTGGAATCATTGCAACAATCACAACAGCAAGCCAAACACATGAAGAAAAATTTTCCCCGAAAAATTCTAACATACAATTTCGCCTTTTTATATATTTTATTCTCTTTGCTATAACATTTATACGTCTTGTTCCACAAAAAGGACAGAGCCAGTTACAAAGACAATCTCTGTATCTGAAATAAAAAATAAAGAGCGAAACTCACTCTTTATTTTGTTATTTTTATATAATTAAAAGTATTATTTTTGAGAAAATAATCTCTTTGCGTGTTCTATTGCCGTGACAGAAGCAACCTTGCCACCATCAATCAATTTTGCAACCTCTTCAATCGCTTGATTTTCGTTTAAAGATGTAACATTTGAAACTGTAGAATCGTCAACAACATTTTTCTCAACAAGCAGAAAAGCATCAGCTCTTGAAGCCACTACAGCGGTGTGAGTTATGCAAATAATTTGTGTAAACTTTGAAATATTTGAGAGTTTCTCCGCCAATTTCCCAGCGGTATGACCACTTATTCCAGCGTCAATCTCATCAAACACAACTGTTTGAACATTTTCTTTGTCAAGCATAACATTCTTAAACGCAAGCAACAATCTTGAAAGTTCTCCACCAGAAGCAGTTTTGTGTAAATCTTTTGCATCTTGTCCTTTATTTGCAGAGAACATAAATTTAACCTTGTCATAACCATTTTTTGCGCAATCGCCTTGCTCAAATTCAACTTTAAAGAATGTCCCCTTCATTTCCAAATCATCGAGTTGTTTTACAAGCTTCTCTTCCAAAATATGTGCCGCAGCTTTTCTTTTCTCACTCAACAATTCACATTCTTTCATCAAATTCTGCTTTTTGCCATCAAGTTCTCTTTGCAGTTTTTCCAAAACAAACTGACTGTTTTCCAAATCATCAAGTTTTCCTTTACATTCCGTTAAGTATGATAGAACATCCGCAATTGTCTTCCCATATTTCTTCGTTAACTTCTTTATCAAATCAAGCCGTTCATCAATTCTCTCAAGTTCTTTTGGGTCAAACTCGGTATTGTCTTTAATCGAATCCAAATTGTCAACAACATCTTTTATTTCATAATAGCTATTTTCAATTCTTTCTCTACATTCATCTATATCCTTGAAATTTGAAAGTGAAGACAAAATGTTTTTGCTTTCATACAAAAGAGCGCAGGCATTGTCACGTTGTTCATTAAGCTTTGTCAAAACTTCACTCAATTTATCAAAAATATTTTCTGCCGAAGATATAAAATCAAACCTTTCTTTAAGTTCTTCTTCTTCACCGTCAACCAATTTTGCATTTTCAATTTCATCAATTTGATATTCTAGAAGCTCTTTAGTGCGTTCTCTTTCAAGTTCATTCCCGCCCAAAGATGCAATCTTCTTTTCTATTTCTTTTACGTCATCATAGGCCAAAGAAACTTTTTCTTTAATTTTTTCGACTTCATCACTTGCAAACTTGTCAAGCAATCCCAAATGGTTGTTTACATTTAAAAGTCCTACGCTATCGTGTTGCCCGCAAAAATCAACCAAATTTTCTGCGAAATCTTTAAGCATTTTTACAGTAGCTGGATAACCATTGATTTTAATTGAAGACTTTCCGTCAGCTGTCAATGTTCTTGTTATTATCACTTCATCATCATAATCAATTTCAAGTTCGTCCAAAATTTTCTTTTCACTTTCATTCAATCCAGAAAAAACAGCATCAACTCTTAAAGTCTGTTCGCCAGAACGAATAAGCGCCTTGTCAGCCTTTGCACCCAATGAAAAACTTAAGGCATCAATAATGATGCTCTTACCTGCACCAGATTGACCCAAAATACAATTAAAACCATCACAAAAGTCGATGGTTTGTTTTTTTATCAATGCAACATTGTTAAGTGAAAGCGATGTTAACATTTAAGCCTCCAACACAAAATCAATTTATCTTTGTTTGAATAAATTAAAACTACACACAAAATTATAACATAAGGTCATTCAAAGTCACAACGGCTTCGCTGGCATAAGTTGTAGAAGGGAATACCAACATAACTGTGTCATCACCATAAGTTGCACCCATGAGCTCATTCAAATTCAATTTGTCAATAAAAGAACAAACTCCAACACCCATACCTTTAATCGTCTTGATAACGACAAGATTTAAAGCAGACTTTGCAGAGATAACACATTCTTTGAAAATGTTTATGTATTTGTTTGAAACAATTTGTTGCTCAGAACCCAAAATAGCATATTTATATTTTCCGGAACTGCTCAAGATTTTTGTCAAACCAAGCTCTTTAATATCACGAGAAATTGTTGCTTGAGTAATTTCAAAATTTGCATTTTTCAATTCTCTTGCAAGTTCATCTTGAGTTTCAATCTCTTTTGTAGATATCAATTCCAAAATTTTTGATTGTCTAGAACTTCTTGCCATTTCAATCTCCTTAATCTCTACACACCGCTAAATTAGGGCGATGCAGCGTTTATGCATAATTATAAATTTATGATTATTCATGCATTTTTGATTATT
>ERZ779888.114-NODE-114-length-99920-cov-14.168958_pt1 | contig 99920 bp, 72 predicted proteins | sample MGYA00511245_ERZ779888 | MGnify/ENA primary metagenome ERZ779888 (study PRJEB29588, sample SAMEA2155255) | human gut metagenome | biome: human gut; feature: human-associated habitat; material: faeces | place: Denmark | collected 2008/2010 ...
TAATATATTATATATAAGTATAGCTTAAACCTGACGCAAGATATCATTTGGTTGAATATTTTTAATTTTTGTGTAAATCCAAACTGGGGCACAAACATCTTTTGCTTCAGAAATTGGCTTGTGATTTTTGTCTTCCATTTTTGAAATGGTGATTGTTTTTTGAAATGCATCGGTTGGACTTAAAATTTCAAGTTTGTCGCCAACAACAAATTTATTTCTTTGTTCAACAAGAATTTTGCCTTCGTGAACCTCTTTAACAATTGCAACAAATTTTGAAGATTGCTCTTGAGCATTTGTTTTAAAGTTTTGGCGAAGCTCATCTCCATCTACAACAAAACCGGTTGTATATTCTCTGTGGCTTGCCTTGTCAAGTTCTGCTAAAAGTTTTTTTGAAACTCTGTAAGGCTTTCCTTCTTCTTTGCATTTGAAATAGTTGTCAATTGCTCTTCGATATGCATTCACAACAGTGCCAACATAATATGGACTTTTCATTCGTCCTTCGATTTTTAAACTGAAAACACCAGCATCAATAATTTTGTCAAGATATTCAATAAGGCAAAGGTCTTTGCTGTTCATGATATATGCACCTCTGTCATCTTCTTGAATTTCAAAGTGTTTATCAAGACGTTTCTCTTCTGTAATATAATATTTCCATCTGCATGCTTGAACACATTCACCATGGTTTGCATCTCTTCCTGTTAAATAGTTTGAAAGAAGGCATCTTCCAGAATATGAAATGCACATTGCCCCATGAACAAAAACTTCAAGCTCAATGTTTGGGTTTGCCTTGTGAATTTCAGCAATTTCTTCAAGTGAAAGTTCACGAGCAAGAACAACTCTTTCTGCTCCAAGTTTTTCATAGAATGCAACAGAAAATTTGTTTGTTGTGTTTGCTTGTGTGCTGATGTGAATGTTAAGTGATGGGGCTTTTTCTTTAATGAAACTTAAAATTCCAAGGTCACTTACCAAAACGGCATCAACCTTGATTTTTTCAAGAAAATGAAGATATTCTTCAAGACCGGCAAAGTCTTTGTTGTGGGCATATATGTTTAAAGTTACATATGCTTTTTTCCCAAGGCTATGGACCTTTTCAATTGCTTGCTCCATTTCCTCGTTTGTAAAGTTTGAACTCATTGCTCGAAGTCCATAGTTTTTCCCAGCAAAATAGACCGCATCGGCACCAAAGTGTAATGCGGTTTCAAGTTTTTCTTTGTCTCCTGCTGGTGCAAGAAGTTCAATTTTGTTTTTGCTTTCCATTATTTGTCCTTATGCACGGAAAATGATTGGAAGAATCATTGGTGTGCGTTTTGTCTTTTTATAGAAGAAGTTTCTAAGTGGTTTTCTGATTTGATTTCTAAGCTCTGCAAAATCTTTGTCTTCTTTCATGTCGATTGTTGCCAAAGTGTCCATTAAAACTGCTTTTGCTTCTTCAACCAAAGTTTCAGCTTCAGCTGTATAGATAAATCCACGAGTAATCATATAAGGATCGGTTGTAAGTTCTCCAGAAAGTGCGGAAACACCGATAACGACAATAACAAGTCCATCTTCTGAAAGAAGCTTTCTGTCTTTCAAAACAACACTTCCAACATCGCCAATTCCAAGTCCGTCAACCAAAAGTTCACCGGCTGGAACTTTGCCCTTCTTCACCATTTGATGTTTTGTGATTTCCACAACATCGCCAATTTCTGGAATGATCATGTTATATTTATCCATTCCAAGGCTTTCAGCAAGAAGTGTGTGTTCTTTAAGGTGACGATATTCACCATGAACAGGAATAAAGAATTTTGGGTGAACAAGAGTGTGAATTGTTTTAATTTCTTCTTGACAAGCGTGTCCAGAAGCGTGAACGTTGTCGTGAATCACAATTGCACCTTTTTTGTAAAGATTGTTGATAACACGGTTAACCATGTTTTCATTGCCTGGGATTGGTGTTGAAGAGAAAATTACAGTATCATTGTCACCAATTTCAATTCTTGAAAATTCGCCACTTGAAAGACGTGAAAGTGCAGCAGTTGGCTCACCTTGGCTTCCTGTGCTGAGAATTAAAACGTTTTTGTCTTCAAGTGAAGCAACTTTATCAATGTCAATGAAAATGTTTGGATCAATTTTAAATTCACCAATTTTCATTCCTGCATCAATGTTATTAATCATGCTTCTTCCAACAACGGCAACACGGCGGTTATATTTTGTTGCAAGGTCAAGAATTTGTTGTAAACGATAAATGTTACTTGAAAATGTTGCAACAAACAAACGGCGAGTTGCATGTTCAATGAAAATTCTTTCAAGTTTTTCGCCAACTGTTTTTTCACTGTCTGTATAGCCTGGACGCTCAATGTTTGTGCTTTCGCAAAGAAGAAGTGTAACCCCCTTATCACCTATTTCGGCAATTCTTGGAAGGTCGATTACTTCACCATCAATTGGAGTGAAGTCAATTTTAAAGTCACCAGTGTGGAAAACAATTCCAACTGGGGTTGTGATAGAAAGTGCGAATGCTCCAGGAATTGAGTGGTTAACTTTGATAAATTCAATAGAGAAGCAACCAAGTTTAATTACATTTCTTGGTTTAACAGCCATTTCTTTAACACCAGTGATTTTGTGTTCACGAAGTTTGTTGTCAAGAAGTGTAAGTGCAAGTTTAGATGCATATACTGGAACTTTAATGTCTTTCAAAAGATATGGAAGACTTCCAATGTGGTCTTCATGTCCGTGAGTGATAACAATTCCACGAATTTTTGAAACATTTTCTTTAAGATATGTGAAATCTGGAATTACAAGGTCAACACCTGGCATGTCTTCACCAGGGAAAGCAACCCCGCAGTCGATGATTAAAATATCATCACCATATTCAAGTGCAGTAATGTTTTTTCCGATTTCACCAACACCGCCAAGGAACATTACTTTAAGACCGTTTTTGCTATATTTAACTTTTGCTTGTTGTTCTTCTTGTGGTGCTAAGTTTTCATTTTCAATGAAAACATCATCACCATTAAGATCGGCTTTTGGTTCTTTTGCTTTTTTTGAATGTTGTTTTCTGTTATTATATTTTTTTGCTCCAACAGAAATAGATTTGTTTTGTTCTGCATTTGTGAAAACTCTTTTTTTAGTGTTTCCATTTTGCAAAACTTCCACATTTTGATTTTGTGGAACTTGTGCATCAGTTACAGCTTTAACAGAAGTTGTTTTTCTTTTGTTAAGATTTCTTTTTCCATTAGAAGAAGTTCTTCCTGTTTTAGCTATAGGTGCGATTTCATTTTCGTTATTATTTTCCATATTGTCTCCTATTTTCAATAAAAAATTAGATGTGTCATTAAACACGATCATAAGTTTGGTTTAAAATTTTGGCAAAATTATTCTTTTGAAGAAAAATTATCTTTTGAAACAGCAATTGTATTTTCTGCAACATAATAACGTTCGCCACGTGATCCGAAATATGATGCAAGTTCAAAAATACATTTAAAAACAATGCTCATTGGAATTGTAATGAAAAGTCCAGCACCAACTGTGAAAACTCCAAGGAAAATGTTTAAGACTATAATTGAAAGAGAAACAACAATTGAGTTTGAAATTACTCTTGCATAGTTTTTAAAGGTTTGTTTGTTTCCAAGAAGAAATGCTTTGAATGCTGAAACTTCCCCACCTTTTTCAATCATTGTTGGGGCATGTCCAACAAAAAGAGAAATTTCAACGGCGTATATCATTATAAGAATCATACTGCTGATGAAAAGTCCAAGCACGATTGAAAGAACACTTGTTGCACATTTAAGATAAATTAAAATTGTGAACACTTTCAAAATTGTGAAAGGAATTGAATATACAAATCTTGCCAAGGCATATCTGAAAGCGGCTGTAAAGTTTGAGATGAGTGATCTTGTATAGCCAACTTCAACAAAACTTGTCATTTTCATTTGCATTACATATGAAACATTATAATATGAAACATATTTCAAAAGATTGAATAAAATATGACCAAAAAATACGGTCCCAAGAATGCTTGCCCAAATGCTAGAAGAGTTTGCTTTTAGAACTGTTCCGCAGTGCATAAAAGCATCACGACAAGCAGTGATCAGGTCTCTTGGTGCAGTGTAGATTGTTTCGAAAATTGCAGAAAATTCACCGGTTACACCTTCAGCCTTTAAAACTGAAATTGTTGGAATGAACGTTGCATATGCAAGCCCAAAACAAATAAGGCTGATTATTAAGGTGTATAAAAGTTGTTTCCAAACTGTGCTGAAATTTGAAATTAATAATTTAAGTGAATTTCTATAAGACATAATATCCCCTTTTCTGACAATTTAAACATATAAAATAAAAAAGTAAACCTAAACTGTATGCTTATTATATATGATGATGTCGAAAAAATCAAGCATAAATTAAACATATCGGAAAATAATGTGTCAGAGATTATCGAAAAAACAAAATAAAAAGAGTGGGCTTTCCCACTCTTTTGTTAATCATATATTAAATTTTAATGTCGTCATTTAAATTAGAAATTGAAACGTTCAAACTGGTGTTTGCATTTTCAGTTCCTTCTGTTTGACATTCATTTTCAGAAATCATTTCACTTTCAGAATTAGTTTCAGATTTTTGTTCACAATTGTTATTGGTTGTTTCAATTTCAATTTCTGAGTTTTCAACATTTTTAAAATCTGAAACATTTTCTTCATTTGAGTTTGGCTCTTGCTGTTTGATGGCACTGAAAACAAGGTCGATTCGTTGTGAAAGTTCCTTTGAAATTTGCTCGGATAACTCTTGATAGTTTGGTTCAACAAAACGAATGTCTGTTTTTGTTGTTTTTGACTTAGGAACAGAAATAATTCCAAGAACAACAAAAATTGAACATAGTGCTGTTGTAACATCAATGATAAAATTGCTGTCAATTTTGAAGTTAAATTTTTCTCCAAAAACTTGAAGCAAAAGTATGATTGCACTGACAAGTGTTATCCAAAAATTATATGATTTTAATTTGTCTTTAATTGTCATTTTATTTCTCCTTGAAAATAAAATTTTGACAAATCGTTATGTTTGACCAATCTGGATTAAATGTTAAATTGCTGCATTATAATTTATTTGCAATGTGTTTATAAAGTGTTGCATATTTATCTTGAAGCAAAATTTTAAAATCTTTATTTGTTAGAAGAAGATTAAGTGCATAGTCTGGATCAAGGCTGTCAAGATAACTTTCAAGAAATTCATATTGTTTTTGATGCATTTCTTCCTTATAGTAATCATCGCCATATGTTTGTTTAAGTTTAAGTGTTTCTTTTTGTTTTTCTAGTTTTTGTTTTTCAAGATCTTTCTTATATTCAGCTTCAAGCTTTTCAACATTGTTGTTAAATGAAATTGCATCTTTTTTTGCTTTTTCATATTCTTCTGTAAGTGATGAAATTTTGTTTTCAAGTTCAAGAGCTTTTTTAATGTCGAATTCTTCAATTGCTTGTTGTTTTTGACTGTTATATTCTTGAATTTGCTTTTCATTATTGTTTAAGGATTCTTGAAAAGAATTAAGAAGTTTTGAGAGATCATTAGCTCTTGATCCTTCAATTTTCGCAAGTTCGCCAATCACAATTGAAGATCTTGCAAGTCCACGTTTTAACATTTGGTTTTCAGTTTCTTTTTTTGAAGAATCATAATAATCATTAATTTCTTTTTTGTTGTCTTCATTTTTTGAAATTAGGTGCTGATTGTTTTTTATAATTTCATCAATCTTGTTTTCAAAACTTTTGTTGCTGTTTGCTTTAGAGTTTTCATATTTTTCGGAAATGCTGTTTTTTGCTTGTTTTGAAATTTCTTCTTTGCTTTTGTTTGGAACGGAAATTTTTTCAAGATTCAAAGATTCTGGTGCGTTGATATAGTCTCCTGATTTATATTTTTCGCCAATTTTATTTGCTTCTTCTAATGCTTCTTTTACAGTAAGATTTTTAAGTGAAGATTCTTGTTTTTTATCAGATGAAAAAGAATTATTTTCAAAAGAATTTGATTCTTCTTCATTTGAATTTTCATTTGTTTTTTCTTTTTCATCTTCTAATTTTTTAAGCTTTTCATTAACGGTATTTACAAATTTTTGTCTATTCAAAATTATTCCCCCTTATATATCTCTTTTGTTGGTTTTAGTGCGATTTTTGCAATTTTACTATTGATTTTTATGTTTTCAATAATGATTTTTGCGTTTTTTATAAATTTGGTTTTATTGCTCATTTTTAAAAATACTCATGCTTTTATCAAGTCTTGAAACAAATAATGAATCTGAAATTTTGATAATTTGATGATATGGAAAAGTTGTAACTTTCTTTGTTAAATTTATTTTCGAATCAGATAAATCAACACTTTTTTCAATGATTCCAGAATTGTAACTGTAAATTAAAATTTCGTTTTTATTCGGCATGAAAACAGACAAGTTATCGCCTTTCCCAATTTTTGAAATTTTGCTACTGAATAACATTATTCTATTCCTTAATTAAATGTTAATGAAATTTCAATTTTAACACCTTGGTCTTCCGCTTCACCTATAATGTTATATTTCAAATATTTTGCAGTAATGGTAAGATCGTTGTTAAGATTGTCTAATCTTGTTTTGTTCTTTTTAATTTCAACACTGTAAATTGGACATGTTTGATTGTTTGTAAAAACAAGAATTTTATCGCCGATGAATTCAAAATCAACCGCACTGTTAAAATCAATCAAGTTTTCATATCCACTTTCAAACTCGGTTAAAACATCTTTTCTGTGGACGTTAAATATCTTATTGTTTCCATCTTTAATTTGAATTAAATAATCTCCATCATATGAAAGATAATATTTTCCATATAAATCAATGTCACTTGTAATGCTGTTATATGAATCGTTATAAAGAATTTTCGATTCATTTTCTTGCGCTTTACACGATAGAATAATTCTTCCGCCTGTCACGATTTTTTCGCTATTGTTTAAAAGTGTATATGCTTGTGCACTTGTTGATACAAAATTGTTGCCAGAATCGTCAACTGCTTCCATTGAACAAATTGACATGTTGTTATAGTTTGAAGATAGAAAAACCAATTTGTTTGTGGCAAATTTTGAGTTATATATTGCAAAAACCTTGTCTGCCTTATCGGTTCCGATTCTTACAAGTTCGTCAACATATACACCGCTTGTATTTTTTGTAAATTTTAACACAAATGGTGTTGATGCTGCATTGTTCTCTATAATGCCAACCATTATTGTTCCATTGTCGCTGATAACACTTTGAGCTGCTTTCCATGAATATGAAAAACTTGTTAAACTGAAGTTTCCAAGACTTACTTGTTTTTCTTGAAGTTCACCATTAGTGATCTCGTATATTTTGATATATGGATTCTCACTTAAAACACAAATTATCTTGTCATTTGCAATTGTCATGTTGATAAAACTTGATGGAAGTGTCCCATATATTTGTGTAAATCTATTGTTCTTAATCTCGTAAAGAAACGTTTGAGAGTCTTTCACAAATGCAATTTTTTGCCCATCTAAAGAGAGAATTCTTGTGTTTTCGCTTGTGAATGTTTGGTTAAAGAGATTTGTGTCTTTATCAGTAATTTTTGTTCCATATTTTCTAATGTTAACATTGTTTGTATAATTTGAAAAGCCTCGAAGAATGGTTGTGATTGATTTTATATTTGTGTCAATTTCTGAAACATGGTCATCGTTTATTGGAATGATTTTTTCAATATTTGAAGGTTCTAAAATCACGGTTGTGTTTAATCTGAAAATAATTTGATTTGCATAAATTAAAATAAGCTCTTCGGTTGCTTTATGGTTTAATTTCCCAATAATTCTAATTGTAACAGTTCCGCTTTCATCTTCTGAAAAACTGGTTGTACATTTTGTTGCACTGTCAGTGATTTCTGGAGTTGGCCTATAAATAAGATTACTATTTTCTGCCAAAAATTCTCCACGAACGGCATAAATGTTTTTATCTGTGATGCCAAGGTCTTCACCAAGAATTTGTTTTATAAATGTATTATCACCGGCATAAAACCCGACTGTTGATTGTGTTGTAAGCTCAAGATAAATTGTAACCCTGATTTGTAAAACATCGCCAGGATTTTTCGTTACTGTAACAACATTTCCTTCGTTGTCTTTAAGCAAAACATGGTTATATATGTCTGGGTTTTGAGCATCTGAAGTGCATAAACCAAGCTCACAAAAAGAGAAAGAAGATGTGTCATTTTCGTCAAAAGTTACAAGTTTTTTAACATATAATGTTTCTTTTGTTGGGTCCGAACAGATATCTTCGGTTGATGCTGAAAAACTATTTATATAATTTGATAATTTGCTTGCTGAATATCCAATTTCGTTACTTCCATTTCCAATTGCGATCCGAGTGTTATATGCCTCGAGATTTGCGATTTTTTCATATACTTTATGAAGCAACGTGTTATAAGCGGTGATTGTTTTGTTGTTAAGGGTGATTTCAAATTTGTTGTGTAGTTTAAATTTCATATGGTCTCCTTTTAGCTTTTTAATTTATTGTAAAAACATATTCTCGTGGATAAATTTAGTTCTTCGCTTTCCGAGACAGCTTCGCATGCAAACAGTCCGCCACCAACACCTTCTTCATTTCCAACAGCAATACAATGGCATGGGATGTATGCGCAAGATGTTTCACAAAAACCTTTTGTGCTGTCTGTGTTTGTTTCTGTGTTTACACCCATAAAGCCAAGTCTTGTGTCTCCATTTAAACCGATTGTATAATATTTTTGTTCGGATTTTAAATGTGGCAAAACAATGTTGTCTCCTGTAATTTCAGAATATAATTTTCTTGCACTTGAAAGACCACTATAGCTGCCTGGTGTTGATGGGTCATGCCATTTCCATTTGTTATCACTTGTGATTTCAAATCCGCCAGTTGCTATTCTTGTAAGGCCATATAAATCTTCAATTCCGAAAACTTTAATTCTTCCAGATTCTTTTGAACAATAATACATGCCTTTTTGGTCAAATTCGCCTGAATAATAATGTTCTTGCTTTTTTGTGACTCCTGGTCCAAGGCATGTTCTTATATCAGTGCTTTTAAACATGATAATAAATAAGCAACAAAGAAGTGTATAAACTTGAAAAGGAAGACCAAAAGCCGTGTTGCGTGTAAAATTTGTAATTCTTGCTGAAATATTGCTCCATTTAAGGTTTTCTTTCAATTTATATTCCATTCCGCTATGACTGATATATTGTTGAATTGTGACTTTATCAAATGTTCCTAAATATGCGGAAACATAAATATAATCATGTTTAATTTCATTGCAATCAAAAGCATAAGCACTGAATCCTTCACGTTCTTTGTTTGAGATTTGAATATAGTTATAGTTATCATCGCTTGAAATTCTGTAATACATTCTTGGAATTTCAATACAAACATATTTGCTTGATGGTCTGTTAATGACGACAGAGTATCCTTTGGTATCTTTTGAATAGTCGTTTTTATTAAGATATTTTGAAACTTTTTTACCATACATTTCATATAAACAGGGTTTCAATCTTTTAAATGGCCATCTTGACTCCCAGCCGTTGTCAACAAAGACATTGTTTTCAAAGTCCATATAAGCTGGTTCAAAGCCAACGGCATCATCAGTATACGTTGCCCATGTTGCCGGGTCTGGATTGTTCTTGTCAAGTTTAACACCATAAAGAAATGGATCCTCATAAAAATATTCATCAGTGCTATAAGAATAGGAACATTTTAATGTTGAAATTGATTTTTTATTGATGAAACTATCAAATAAAACGTAAGGATTCGTTAAAAAGTTTGCAAGCAATGAAAGGTGCTCAACCGACTTTCTGTCACAAAGCTCCATGTCAACATATTTGCTTATTTTAACCATATATGATGCTGAAAGTGTTTCAGTAAATTTTCCTGAAGCAGTTTCAAGAAGTGATCGAAGAATATATGAAGAATTGTTTTCGTTTGTTACAATTAAATATACATATTCGCTGTCATTGTTCGTTGCAATATAAACTTCTTTATAATTTGATTCAGAAAGAGAAATTTTTCTACCTTTAATGATCTTTCCGTCTGTAATTGTTGAATAATATACTTCCCCATTTTTTATATATGTGATAAGGTTTTGGTCTTCATGGTTTTCAAGAAGGCAGCCATAAACAAAGCTCACATTAGTGTCAAGTAAAATGCTATCTTCATTTGAAAATGGAGAAACAAGTTTGAGATTTTTTTCTGTGTCAACGATAAGAAGATATAAGTTTTCTTTTGAATTTGAATTTGTGTTTTTTTTCATAAAACAGTGTGAAACTGCTTTTGAATATTTAATAAACTTGTCTTTACTTATTGATTGAGGTTCAGACTTGCAAATTTGATAATAAAGCAAGTCAGAGTCAATATAAGAAACAATAACGCTGTCACCAAAAACAAGTGCATTCATTTCAAGTGCAGATTCTTCACTTAAACTAGATAGTCCTAAAATTACAAGTTTGATTGATAAAATTTTTACTGTATTGCCTTCTATGCCATTTTCAAAAATAATTGAAACCTTTTGTTCTTTTGTTGCAATTGGAGTGAATGTTTTAATAATCATAAAGTCATTTGCACCAATTGAAAGTTGAAAAGATTCATCATAAATCTCGGTATCATCAAGATATAATTTTGCTTTCAAAGTGTCAGCTGAAACTGATGAAACATTAACTTGAATTTGAAAACAAATGTCCTGTCCTGAAATGAGTGATATTGAAGGGAAATTTTCGGTGAGTTTGTTGCTGCTTAAAGTTTCATTAAGATTTGGTTTGTCAAACTCTAAATATCCATTGCTATATAAATCTTGTTTGTCGCTATTAATTTTTTTCTCTAATTCTATAACTTTTAAATATGCACTTTTACCATAGTTCATAGTGTGTTTCTCCAAAGTTTATAGAAGTCAAATTTTAAGTTTTTAATATTGCAAGCAGAGTTGTCGCAAATAATTTTAAAAGCAAAATCAGAAACAGGAATCATGCAGGTTTTCATGCAAATATTTTTATTTTCTGAAAAACGAAATTCATGTTCATTGCCGTCTGCTTCAACAATAATTTTTATGGGTGAAAGTGTTTGAACATAAATGTTTCTGAGAACCTTTTTTGCAAATGAATCTCCAATATTTGTGGTTTGTGATTTCCACACTTTTTTTGTTGAAATTCCAAAATATTCACCATTTTTCAATATAAATGCGGGTAAAAATGCGTTTTTTGTGCTCTCTTTAACAATTGCGACAACACCTTCATAATCACTTGTTGAAATGCTTGAAATAAATTTAAAATCATATCCTTTAACAATGTTTTTAAGACTATATGAATTTGTATCAATTTCAAGAAGTGTGTTTAAATGTTCGGATTCGGTTTTAAAATTGCAAGCAAGAAAATAGCTTGATCCCGAGAAGCATGCAACTGCATTTTTGTTGTCAATCGAGGCAAATCCGTCTTCGATGTTTGTTAAAATTTTAACAGTGTCAACACCATCAAATTTATAAATTCCGTCACTTGCAAGAAATAAAATTTTGTCACCACAAACACAAACTGATTCTGGGTTTATTCTTCCGCTTGAAACATATAAGTTTGAGCATGAAAATGATGATTGATTTCCGAAAGCGGAAAGTCGTGAAATTCCATACTCTCTGAAAATATATACATAGTCAAGAAAAGAAACAACTTTAATAAGTGCTCCCCTTTCGTCAACCATTTCAATAAATCCAGCTTCGTCTAGACTTATGCTCCATTCGGTTGGGTCAAGCTCGTCAGAAAACCATATTGAATTTTTTTCGCCATCAACTGTGGCAAATAGCCTTTCAAAATGAACAGTCATCGAAGAAATGTGGGGTGCATCAAGAACTTCATATGGATTGTTTGTTCCGTCCCATACTGTCATGTTATCTGTTTCACTTGTAAAAATAATAACGTCTTCTCCGTTAAGTCTATATCTAAGTGCAATTGGAGTGCTTGAAAATTTAACATTTCTCAGTTTTGTGAGTTGTTTTTCAGTGCTATATAAATTAACATAATACACTTCATGAATGTTTGAAATAAAGATCAATTTATCTTCACGTGTTAGAGATGTGTTGTTGAATTTATAAAAATAGATTAATTTTTCAATGCCTCCAACATTTTGAAGATCATTTGTAAGAATTTGAATTTCTGATTGCTTGGCAATTTTGTTGAAAATATTTTCAAATCCAATTCCATTTGTGAGAGCGCCAGTATTAAATGAAAAATTTTCAATTTCTGATGCAAATTCAATATTGCTTAAATTCTTATCATATTTAAGGCTTAAACCCTTTTCAAAAGATGGAATTGAAAGCGTAAGTTTTTTTGTTTTTGGAAAATTTGTTCTTTTCAACTATTTAAGTCTCCTTGCGAAAAATCTTCTTTCACCAATTTGATTTTTTAAGCTTTTTAATGAATTTATGAATTTACTCTCCCACATTTCAGATTCTTCATAAAGACCGCAAGACAATGCAAATTCGCATGCGACACCATAACACACAATGAAATAGTCAAGTCCAAAAGGCAGCTCGGCTTCGTCGTTGATTGATTTAATTTGCTTTGGAACATATGAATAGAAAATTTTATATTCAGTATTTGCATTTTCAAGTTTTAAATATTCTGGATAAATTTCATAGTGGCAAGAAAGGTCAAGAAAATTTTTAACATCTTTAATTCTAATTGCTGTTTTGCTAAGTTTGTTAAAATAGATTTTACCATCTTGATCAGAACTGATAGTTTCTTTGTAATAAAGTGGAAAATAATCTTTTGTGATTTCACGAATAATATAGTTTGTGAAAATTATAAGTTGGTTGATTTGATTTTTTACTTCAGCACTTGGTTCTTGACTTTCGCTTGATGATAAAAATTCAACAGCATCGTCAAGGTGAAGAAATGTTGAAGCAAGTTTTAAAATATCTTTTGTCATTATCCTATCCTTTTTCAATAATATTTTTAATATGTGTGTTTGAAATTTCCGATGTTTGTTTTTCTTGAAATTTGAATATTTCATTTAAGCAGTCATTGGCTTCTTTCATTATCTTTTGTCGTTTGTTTTCTAAAATTTTATTGTTGTTTATTTCAATTTCAGATAAAATTTCGGTTGCTTTTTTGGAACTAGATTTTAATAATTTCCATAACAGATTTTGGTTTGGATAGTTGTTAAAACTTATAACAAAACTATTTTGTTTTGATGTGTCATGGACTTCGAAATGATTTAAATTTTTGTTATAAAAAATATCAAAATTTGGATTTATTTTTTTGATTTCTTCCGATATAAAAAATATGTCATTTATTTTTACAAGGTGCTTTAAAAAACGCATTTTTGCTATTTCCTTTGTTAAATTTTAAGTCAAACATAACGATTTGATAAAAAAATATTATTTTCTCTGCAATTTGATTGCAGAGAAAATAATGGGAATAATGTTAAGATTCTTTAATCCCTTCAATCATTGCTTGTCCAGCTGGGTGGTCGCAAATGATATCAGCATATTTTACAAGTGTTGCACTGTAAGTTGGCTTTCCTTGGTTTTGTTTGATTACTCTTCCGTCTTCGCCTTCAAGCCATTGCCAGTCGCAAAGTTGGTGAAGATTGAATTCTTTTGTGTTTAAAAGATACATTGTGTTTGGCTTAACAAATCTATCAGAAACAACTGGAATTCCATTATATGAAATTGCTTTATATCCGCCAGCAAGTTCCATAACGTCAATGTTGCTTCTATATGAGTTGAGATATTCTTGATAGTTTCTTTTAACGCCAGCAGAGCAAACGATAAAGTCAACTTTGCTTCCTGCAACTTCGTCAAGTTCGTCAATTGCTGTTTGCATGATCACATCAGAAATATTTTTCTTTTCTGTGTTTGCTGTGATGTCTTTAATATAAGGTGTCATCCAGTTATAGTTTGAACGGTTGAGTCCATAAAGTGAGCCAGTGCTTTTAAAAATTGCATCAAGCCCTGTAATTTCTTTTCCATATGAACCTTGAACGCAAAGAGCATATTGTGTTGTTTGGCTTTCAGAGACTTTAAGCTCATCAGCGGTAAGTGAAACACCTGCAAGCTTTACAGTTTTTTCGTTTCTGTTGATTGAAACAATTCTTTTTCCTGCTCCCTTGGTGTTAACGGTTCCTGTTGATTTGTTGATAATGTCAACAACCATTCCTTCAATAAGGTTTCTTGTGCTATCAACAGTAACAGTATCTGTTCCGTTTTCTGAAATGGTTGCAAGAACGCCTGTGCCGTCGCCATAAAGCATTCTTCCAAAGTTAAAGGTTGATGCTTTAATAAGTCCTTCCATTTCTGCATTAAGAAGGTTTACAAAAGCTCCTGCTGATGATTGTGAGGCACGAATTGCTTTGTCTGAAATTTCAATTTTTCCATAAAGGTTTTTGAGTTCAAGCACAAATTGTGCATAGTTATTTCCTGCTGGTGTTGGAAGTGAACCGTCTTCATCACCAGCGCCAATACCACCGTTAATTCCATATGGTGCAACTTTTCTGATTTCTTTGCCCCAAACGTCGCTTGTGGTTTGATTAATTTTTGCAAGAAGTGGATTTACTGATGTGTTAAGTTGATCTGCAACAACACCAAGATATACTTCTTTAAGTGCATTATCTGCGGTTTGTAATGTTACCATGTTTTCTCCTGTTCTAGTTTAATAATTTTCTTAAAATATCAGATGCATCTTTAATTGTTTTTGGTTTATTTTCTGGAGTTGTTACACTAATATTTTGTGTAGTTCCAGAAATGAACCTTGGCACATTTGCCGACAGCGAACTTAAATAATTTTTAATGATTTGATTTTTAATGTTCTCATTATTCAAAATATGTTCGTTTAAAAATGTTTGGTTTGTTAAAAGATTTTCAGTGCCTACTTGATGCTTTTGTTTAACTATTGCAAAGGCATATTCAAGACAATTTGGGCTTGATGACAGAAATTTATCTGAAGCAATCAAATCATAAATTTCAGATGAATATTTTTTTGCTTCTGGATTGCTTTTGATAAAGTTTTCTGAATAAGTTTTCCAATTATCGTCTTCATAAAATGCTTGAATTGAATTATCACTTTTTTCTTCATTTGCTGAATTATTATCAATATTTTCGTTTATTTCTGTTAAATTTGCGTTTTTTATTTCTTCGCTTTTTAATAATTCTGCAAGTTTTTGGCTTTTCTTTGTAAATTCTTTTTCAAGATTTGAATATGCTGAAAGCAGACTTGCTGAGTCTTTAAACTTTCCAAAATTGGAGCCATTTTCTTCAACGTTTGGCTGAACTTTTTCCTCTTGTGAATTCTGTTCACCTACACCTTCAACACCAGCTGAAGAATTTGGTTGTTCCAAATAATTTGTTTCTTCCATAATGTTTATCCTTGTTTATTTATATAGTTTTGTGCACCTTCTTTTTCAAGTGTTGAAAGTGCATATTTCATTGATTTGTGAGCAAGAATATGTGCTTCAATTTTCTTTATATGTTCTTTTGAAAATTTTTCAGCTTCGCTTGATAGCAAAAATTTTGTGTGCTCTGAAATATGAATGTCATGGTCATCAATTTCACGTGGATTTATGTCTTCAAGCTCAATGTTCTCTTTTATTGCTCTTTTAATGTGGAGATTTGTGACGTCTTGCTGAGACTCCCAAACTCCAAAACCTAATGCTTCGAGAAGTTTTGCACGATTCCTGTTTGATAGTTTCCCGTTCTCATCATTCAATAAACCATATTTGTAAAGGTCAAGAAGCATGTTTTTTCTTTGCGCAGGAGTTTCAGTAAGTTCATTGATTGTATCAAGAACAATGTCGTCATTACTGAGCTCAGAGCCTTTCCAATAAAATATTTCAACATCGCCATTTCCGTCTGCAATTCTTGAAAGTCTTGTTGAAACTGCAAATTGTTTATATAGTCTGATAATGATTTGTGCAATTTTTTTGACTGCACTTCTAATATATTCTGCAGTTACTGATAATCTTGTTTCGTCTTGCTCAATAAGAAGGTTTAGAGCAGTTCCACTTGAAACGCTTGATGGAACGGTGCTGTCTCGCATGAATTCACTCACACCGCTCACGGTTATAAATTCGTTTAGAAGCCTGTCTTCTTCGTTGTTAAAATCATGCGGAATTGAGCCTGCATCAATAAATCTTGGAATTGTGCTTCCGTTTCTGTAAACAAGAATTTTTCCGGGAGCAAGCCCTTCTTCTTCAATATTGTCAATGTCAACTGAGCCATCTTCAACTGCTAAAACTCCACTTGCAAGCCTTGCCATATATTCGTGTTTGCGGTTTTTGATTGCATTATATGCCCTTTGAATTGGAATGCATCTTTCAATAACACTCACACCCCAGAAACTTCCAACTTGTGCTGTTGAAACTTGTCGGACAAACGGAAAGGAACGTTCTTTGTCTTGTGAAATTGCAAAGGGAATTTCTCCATCAAATACTAGTTTATCACCTGCGATGATTGTGAGTTTTCCGTTTGGATTTTCTTTGTTTGATTTGACATATTTTTCAATAACAAGTGCATGGTCATGTTTAAGAGAATGTGCGAGTTTTGGAACATTTGAAAATCCAGTAACAGCGCCATGACTTATAAAGTTTTCAAAAGTGAATGTATCAATGTCTGATCCTTTAACGGTAATGTTATAAATGTCTTTGATTTTTGAAATTGGATATGCTCTTGCATGAATGATGCTTTCACATGCATCAATATCAGTTGCTCCGGCAGAGTCTGGAAAGATTTCAAATGGTGGACAAACTGAAATTGATATGTCTCCATTTTTTATTGGCGTGTCGCCATCTTTTGCAAGTGTGTCGCCAAGAGAGTTGTCCCAAACAACTTTATAGAAACTTGTTCCTGTAACTTCGCTCCATACTGTTGCAAGAGTAATAAGCTCTGAAAGATTTGCTTTGTCTGTTGTTGCGGATAAGATTGCTTTTGAAAGTTTTGCGCAATATAGATCGCTTTGTTCATTTCCGGTTGGTCTTACTGAAACTGTTGGGCGAACCTTTCCAAGCTTTGCAAGACGTGTTTCAATTATTGGTGCAATGTGGTTGTATACTTCTCTTTCTTCCCAATAATAATTTTTTGCTGAGTCTTCAATTTCTTGTTTTGGAGAAATGATTGAATATTGATTACCAAGCATAAAGTTCATGTTTAATTCCCACATGAGTTCATATGGTTTTCTGTCCTTAGAACGTTTTTTAAAATCTTCCAAAATGTTGTTTACTATAATATTATCTTCAATCTCGCTATAATAATATTTTTCCTTATTTTGTGTTTTTGGTGCGATATTTTCACTTATTGTCTTAGATTTTGCGTTTTTATTTTTTGTGTTCACTTTATTTCTTCTCCGTTTTGTTAGATTGATTTATAAATTTTTTAAGTTGTTTTTCAAGTGTTTCTAAACATGATTTGCAAAGGCAAAGATTGCCTTTAAAACCATTTGTGTCAATGTTTGCTTCTGCAAAATTGTTGCAACCAGCAACGTGGCAGCGAATGTTTCTTTCGCATTTATCAACTGTCATTTTTATTCTCCTTTATAAGTTCATTAATGTTTTTTATGAGTTGGTTTTTATATGAAATCAATTCTTTTTCGCTTAAATTTTCAAGATTTCCATAATTCACCTTTTCCCCAAAATTTTCAAGAAGAATTTTAATAGCGAGCATATCAGGCGGAATATAGTGCGTGGTAATTTTTTTCTTAGTGAGATTAAGTTGTTGATCTTGTTCTGTTTTTCCAGCATGTTTTTTCCCAGTTTCAATAATATCGTCAAAAGAAATTTGTTCTTCAGCTGATTTAGTTTTTAAAGCATATTCATAACTTTCTTCATTGTAAAAATATCCTTCTGCTTTCTTAATTAAAATTTCCTTTATCTTGTCATATAGTTCCTGATTTTTTGCCACGATAATTCTTCCCTTGGTTTAAGCATACAACAGCAATTCAAAAATAAGATCAAAGAGTGACACTTTATCTTCGCTTTCTTAAAATGTCCCGATAAAGCTTTTCTTTGTTTTTTTGAATTTCACTCTTCTCTGCTTTAGGTTTCTGGTTTTCTGGGCGGCTCATGATATAATAACGAAGCTCGTCAAGACAATGGTCATCATATTTAATTGGGTTTTCACCCTTGCCCCAAGAATATCCTTTGATTTCTCTGATAAGATTTGTGCAGTTTGAAAATATGAAAAGCTTTGCTTGGCCATTTGCATTTTTAAGATATGACTTAACACGATTGATTCCGCTGAAAAGGTCTTTGTTTACTTTTGGGTTTACTGCGATTTCGTTTTCAAAAAATAGTTCTGTTACACTTTTTGTTCCTGATAATGTTTTCTGATTTGCTGCACTGTCTATAAGTGCTTCAAGTTTTCCGTCATTTCTAAATTGCCAACCAAGATTTTTTGCAATTTCAATCAATTTTTTTGCATGATATGCGACATCTTTTTGAGCTTCAAAATGTTCGGCAATAACAAAAATATTGCCATCATAATCACATGCATAAAAATGTGCAGAAAGTGGATTGTTAAGCCCTGGGTCAATGGAGATGTTGTCATAATATTCGTGTGGAATTTCAAAAGGTTCAATCACATGAATGTTTGGGTCGAATTCTTTATAAACCATTCCTTTGTTATTCATTAAAAACTTTCCATATCGGCGTGAAATCAATTCTTCTTCGCTCATGGAGCTTGTCAAGCGGTTAAGTTCGTTTTTGCTTAGATATGGATTGTCTGCCCACTCCATGAAAATTGAAAATACTTCTGGGTCATTTTGTGTGTTAAGATATATTTGGTCATAGATATAGGTTTGTCCTTTAAGTGGTGTCATTGTTCCGAAAATATCACCACATTTGTCAAGAACTCGCATTTTGCATTCGTTGTAAATGTCTTCTGGTGGCTCTTCATCGAACCACACAAAATCGAGCGATGTTCCTTGGAATTTTTCTCTTCCTTCTTCACAAGATTTAAAGCTTATTCTTGAAAGTCCTCCAAATGAATTTTTGACAACAATTGTGTCGATAACGCCATATTCGGGACTTGTCTTTTTTCCGGTGTTCATGATAATTTCAGAAATATGTTCACGGTCAAGATATTTTAAAATTTTTTCTTGAGCAACCTCTTTTTGAACCTTTGTTGACAAACTTACAACCCACCCAAAAACATTATTTTTATTTTCACGATATGGGTGAATTCCTCTTGCAAGCCAAACTGTTTCAACTGCACCGCATTCGGTTTTTCCACTTCTGTTTCCACCAAACACCCACCTGTTTCGTTTTAAACTTTTGTGAAATTCCATTTGTTTTTCGTGGATAATTTCCCCTGTATTATATTTTGAAAGTGCACTATTTTTTCTTCTGTAAAGTTCGCTGAAAATCAGCTCTAGATTTTGAATGTTTGACCTTATTTTTTCGTTATTGTTTTGCATGATAAAAGTCCTTGGTATATTGTGAATTTATAAATAAAAAACGCAAAAAATGTAAAAATATGTGCAAAAAGTGTGTATAAAACGTCAATATGTGACAAATTATGCATTTTTTGACATATTTAATAATTCTTGATTTTTTGACAATTATTTCTATTTTTATTGATTTTATTAGTATATTTATTTTGTGAAAATATGATAAAATTGGCATATGAAAAATATATTAAAAAATGGTCATTTAAATAAAAAAATAAATCATATTTTTAAAATTCTGTTTTCTTGTTTTGCACTGCTTTTTAGTTTTGTTGAATTGTTATTTTTTCATGGAATTGTAAGAGCCAAACAAAACATAAATTTTAATTTAACCGTTATTGCAGAAAATTCTGAATCGTCTAAAAGGCGTTATGCAAAGGCAAAGGAAAATTGCTATTTATTTAAAACTAGTGATGTGTTATCACTTAATGTTAGCAATGTATATTTCTTAATTCCTGAGACTTATTTTGTTACAATTTTGTTTGAAATGAATTCATCTGTTTATAAGGTTGAATATAAAGGGAAAATTGGTTATGTTTCTACTGATACAATTGTTGTTGCAACGTTTGTTCCTATTGTTTCAACACTTGATGATGTTTTTGTTGATATTTCTTCTTCTGCTGGAACACAACTTCGTTCTTCACCATTTGCTGAAAATTTATCAAATGTGATTGTGAATATTGCTCCTGGAACTAAAAATCTTGAATATGTTTCATTTATAGAGTCAACCAAACCAATTGGTGGAAATTCTAAGATTTGGTATTATGTTTTATACTATCCAGAGAATGACCCAACGGCATATTATGAGGGTTATGTTTATAGTGAAAAAACAACAAATTTAACTTCATTTTCAGACAATCTTGAAAGCAATCCTGAAATCAAAAATGAAAAGTCTGAGCCACATGTTTCTGGTGAAAATAATTTTAAAATTGTTCTTCTTGTTTTAATTCTTCTTCCTGCTGTTTTAGTTTTTGTTATAGTTGCTTTTAGATCACGAAAAATGATAAATTCTAAACAACAAGTTTCTGATAATGATTCTGAACCTAAAGAAAATAAAAATCTAAAACGAAGTGTTAATTCTTTGAAAGGAAAACATTTTGTTCAAAAACAAAATAATGATGATAATGAAACGGAATTTGAAACTGAAGTGTCTGGAATTTCACCACGTTTTCCAACCTATGACATTGCTGATGACGATGATTTATTGTGATGTCTTAATATGGTTTAAAATTTTTATGTTGCTATAAAATTTCATAAATTTAAGTATTGTTTGAATTAGTTTTTTTTGATAACATAAAGAATAATTCATCATATAAAAAACCGCAAAATATTGCAAATATTAGTGAAATATCGTTATATTCTTATCGATTTTGCGTTTTTATTGCTTATTTTTTCTTTTATTGTTTGCCTCTTCTTCTTTCAATTTTTTTTCAAAAATCGTTTCAAGCCAGTGTTCATTTTCACCAATTTGAAATTCGATAAATTTTGTGTCCCAGTTTCTTTCAAGAAGTTTGATGCAGAGCAATTTAATAATGTTGTTTGCACTTCTATATACGCTTCTTTTTGTTGTTCCAAGTTCTTCTGCAATGGACTCGATGCTACGCTTTTTTACGAATTTCATGATTGCAAATTTACGCTGTTTTTCTGGAAGCATTCTTAGCATGTTGTCACATATCACATAGAGATTTAGAAGTTTATCTTTTCTTTCACTGAGTTCAATCACCTTGTCAATTTCGTCATATGTGCTTGAAAAAAGTCCGCTTGATAGCATCGCGTTTGAAGCTCTTGATTCAATGATTTGATCTAAAATTTTGATTACATTTGGAAGGGTTCTATACGCTTCAAGAAGTGTTTTAACATAAATATTAAGTTTTGTTTTTTGTGCTTCTTCCCACATTTTTTCTTTTGATAGTTTTGACACATTTCGACACGATTTGTCAAATATCGCATATTGATTTTTTAAATTTGTATTATTTTCGCAGTCAAAATGCTTTGGAGAAGTAAAGTCACAAGAGTTTTCATTTTGAGTTGAAATTTGATTGTTCATTTGTTCTTTCCTTTTTGAAAAATTTGATACTGCTTTGCAAAGACATTGCCATTTTACAACATATGTTTTCTTTTCTTGGCGAAGGAGTGACGTGTTTTTAAAAACTTTTTGATAAAAATTTATATCGAATTTATTAAAATTTATATCGAACATATGTTTGATATTGTTTTAAAATAAAAAAGTGGACACCACCATGACCACTTTCTTTTTTTTTATAAAAAAAATAAATTTTTTAATATTGCCTTTTTTTGTTTTGCAATATCGACATTATATGCTAAAATGTTCTTAAATATTATAAATAATATTTGCGCTCTTATTGACAAACTAAATATAGCGCTTGGGAGAAACAATGAATTATCCATCATCAAGTTCAAAAAAAATTAAATCACTTTTAAGTTTCATGCTCATATTGTTCGTTGGCATTTTGTCAATGTTTACTTTTTCTGCATGTAAACTTACAAATGACAGTGGAAACACTGACAGTTCGTTTGACTCTTCAGGAAGGTTGAAACTTACAACCCCATTTGTTGATTTTAACAAATATTCATTTGACAGCAATGGAAACAAAGTTATTGATGATAACTCTGGAAGCTTTACTTGGACAATTGAATATTATTATTCAGGCACAGATAAAGACAAGGTTAAAGATATTGGTTTTGACCAAATATATCTTCTTTCGAACTTTTATACTGACAAAGATTATACAACAATTGAGAACACTGGTTTAAGACCAACTTCTTATGACTCAACGAAGAATTGTTTCTATAATGGAGATTCAACCGCTCTTTATGCAAAAGTTCTTGATCTTAATAAAGGCAATATCTCATTCCCTTCATATGAGGTTATTGTTGATGGAAAATATTACACTTTCAGGCTTACACTTAACGACAGTGCACTTAAACAAATGTCTTTCAATGAGATTGTAAATGTTTACAATTCTGGTAAAAAAATAAAAAACATTTTCAGTGATGTTTCAACTGATCATTCACTTTTCTCTTTTGAATATAGAACTGGCAAAAACAATAAAGGAAACTTTATCCCTTGTCCAGCAGGTTTGATGGATTATTATGTTGATGCTTCTTCTGGTGAATTCAAAATTCGTTTCAACCCACAACTTGAAGCTGGCTCTACAAACAGATATATGAAAGTTAGAGCAATTTCAGGTGTTTCAACAAGAGGCGATTCTAATTACAGCTCGAGTGTTGCTTTTGAAGCATATGCAATGAGTTTTGAAGCATATTCTCCAAACTCTTCAACTCTTGACTATGGTGGTTTGTCATATGATGAAAGCAAATATTATTTCGCATACAAAAAAACATATTATGACACTCGTTTTGATGGCGAAGGATATGAAGATGTTTCAGATAAAGACAAAAACCCAATCAAAGCTTTAACTGGATATTTCCCAGAAGGAAGAAAAGTTGTTGTTGAACGTATAACCCCATTGAAAAATAATGGCAATGATGTTACTGACTATAACTATGCAATGCAAAGTTGGACAATGAATGTTCCAGCTGAAAATTCAAATGCCCTTTCTGGCAAATTCCCTGCTCTTTCAAGCACAAGTGGTTTCAGCCTTGGCGATAATGTTTTGACAACTTCTACACTTGCAAAATCTGATGCTTTCCAAATTATTAAACAAAGCAGCAGTTTGTTTGATCTTAACTATAATTCCAAAGGTGCAGTTACAGTTAAAGATATCATGAGCCTTGATAAAAGTGGAAATTTGACTTCAAACTCTGTTGTTTATAACTATTCTCCAGCAACAAGTGCTGGAGCATCTTATCACAAAGACCAACTTATTTTAACATCACAAGAATCAATAAATGGTTTCAAATTTTATGCGAACTATGCAAAAGTTCGTGGTTTCATGTTGAGTGGTTCTTTCTTTGCTGGTGATAATTTCTTTACTGCTTATCCTCAAGAATTGGAAGGTGTTACAATCAATTTGTTCTATAAGCTTTCAACTGGCGAATATACGAACGTTACATTAAGCAATGGCCTTACAAATTTAAACAGAACAAATCTTGACAACACTTCTCACCCAATTGGAATTAAAGCTACCATTTCAGGCTCATATTTCAAAATTGTAGGACTTGAAAAAGATGACTATATCGTGTTCAGCAAGGAAGGTCAGCCTTTAAATGGTGGCACATATTCTGGACTTAAGCCATATTCTTTTCATTCACCATTGATGGTTGAGAGAGAAGCTTTCAGTTCAACTTTCAAAGCTCTTGATCTTATTAAACGTGGCGAATATGACTCAAGCGAATCGGAAGAAGCAAACACCATTTTCTGTGATCGCCAAGATGTTGGAATAATCGGAACACAATATGCCGAACAAAGCAACCTTATTGTTAACCTTTACAGACTTACAGAGTCTAAAAATGATGAAACTGAAAGTGTTCCATCAACCTATTTGAAACTTTTGAAAGATTCTAACATTAGTTATGAAGTTATCAAAAGTGTAAGCTCTGTTGAAGATGAAAATGGATATATCACAACAAACATTATCATTTCTCTTATTCTTCCTTCAAATGCAACACTTACAGGCTATAACGTTGAAACTTTGGATAATATCACAAAACAATATTTCACAGATGGAACAAATTATTTTGTTTCTTTCAATCGTTATAATCCTTCAACAATGAACTATGATGTTGTTGACATTAATGGAAACGAGTTCCCAGAAAATTCTGGAAACACAATCAGCGAAATGAATGTTACAATGTATGAAGTTTCAAAAACAAAGATTGATGATTCTAATACTTCTATCACCCAAACAATCACAAGTGATATGGTCATTTATAATGGCAAATATTATATTTATGATCATAAAGAGATTGGTGGAAACATTGTTGCAGATAAAAGTGGCTATGCTTCTGACACTATTCTTTTCTATAAAAACTCTACTGGATCTACCCCTGAATTTCTTCTTAAAATTGTAAGAAAAGATGTTTTTGATGAAAAGGGTTCAAATATTGTTGAATGGTATAATTTGAGATATGAACCAAGAACTATACATGTTAAAGCTGACAAGAAAAATGGCTATGCACCAGTTTATAAAATTGGTTCTAAAATTCTTTCAGAATGCACTGCTTCTGGCGATATTTACAGTGTTTCAACCGTTGCAGATTCATATGCAACAGACATGAGATTTACTGTTGGTGAAAATACTCAAAACGTTTATGTTTATTATGATGTGAAAAAAGTTGGTGACTATTACTATTATACTGCCCCAATCGGAAGACGTGACTATATCACCAAGAATGATTCATCATCAAGCGAGACAACAGTTGTTCCACAAAACGTTATATATTTCAATCAAATTTCAAACTTTGACAATCTTTTAGGCAGCAAGATCATGCTTGGCTCAGAAATTTATAAGAGCACAAGCTCACTTGCAAAAGCTTTTAGAAATGCAATTGGCTCTAAGTTGATTTTAAATTGTTATTATTATATCGACACTGTTGGTTCTTCGAGTGTCGGTGGCCTTAAAGAACCAACAACTTTATATTTCAGACAATATTTAAGAACTCCAACAGATTCAACTGAAACACAAACAGTTGTTCGTTATTATGATGCTTCTGGAAATATTTATGAAGGAAATCCAGCTGTTGACACCAGTGATGGATTTTATAAAACAACTTTCTTTGTTCTCAATCCTTCTGCTGAAAGAATCAAAGAAAATGCAACATGGGTTCTTGACAGTAATGGAAACCGAGTATATTCAAGCATTGATGAATCTAAATATTCATTGAAAGAAAATGCTGAAACACACATCAGAACAGATGACTATAACTTTAAGTTTGACACAACTGGTGAAACTGGTAAAAACATCTTCTCTGTTGATGGTGTAAACTTTGTTTATGTGTATAGTGATGGAAAAGGAAAAGCTTATAAAGCTGATGTCAACGGAAACCCTATAACGACCAAGGAATATGGCATTATCACAAATGCAACTGCAAATGGAATCAGAAAAATTGTGACAATGTTCTATTTTGATGTGAACAATCCTGAAAATGGTTTTGTTGAAAGTCGTTTATATTATGATGGCGAAAAATATCACAGAATCATTGGATCAACATATCTTTACTATGGCGACACCTATGAAGTTAACCTTTTTGACGTTTATGACACAGCTGATATTGAAATCACTTTTAAGGGCACTGATACATATCTTAATTCTATCACCGTGGAAACAATGAAAGAAGATGGAATGTCTGTATCTGTAAGTGAAACAAAAAATATTAAACGTGTTTGGAATGGCTCTGCAAATATTGAAACAACTAAAAATTATTATTATTTTGTTTTGACAAGTTATTCTAAATATGAAAATAACCAAGAAACCGAAAAATATTATCCTGTTTTAGAGGCCAATGGAAACAAAGAACTTGCTTTCAACTTTAAACCACAAGTTGAAGTTATAAGAAACTATGTTACAAGCACTGCAGATGGAAGCAAACCACTTTATGTTTATGAAGCAGAAGAAACTGTTTATAGCACTAAATCATATCTTATGCGAACTGCTCAAACTGCCGGAAACGATAATGTTACAGTTCTTGGAAAATATATTGTAACAAACGACCAGGCAAATCCTAAAGTTTATCCATCATTCTCTTCCCTTCTTGTTTTTGACGAATCTGAAGCTTATATTTTGGATAGAAATGCATCAACAAAAGAAGCAAGCTATTATAATATGGATTATACTTCAACCAAAAATGCGATTGAAGGTTTCCCAGGAATCACTTTGCTTGCTGGTCTTCCATATCCTAACCCAGTTCTAAGTTTTAAAGTTAAACATAAAGCATATGAATCTCCAGTAATTAACATTTCTCTTGATGTTAACAATGCATACTATGTTGAAATTATTGGAACAAATATTGCGACAAATGAAACTAACCTTATCAGAGATTTCACAACCTATGCTTTCCGTGAAACAATTGAAAACCTTACTCAAAATGATTATATTGACAAAGCATATTGGGTTCTTGATCGAGCAAACTTCAATCCTGTTTATGCTTTGGTTGAATGTGATAAAGATGATGCCGTTTTTGTTGATAATGGCAAATATTATGACTATTATATCTATACTCTTTCTGAAGATGAAGAAGGAAATCCTGTTAAAATTCCAAGCGAACTTACAATTCAAAACATTGGACTTAACAGCGATGAAGACTATATCTATGCAAGCACAATAAGCATTAATAATCGATATTCTAAAAAGCTTTATAAACGATATATTAACGATGATGGCACAATTGGATATAGACAACTTGAAATTAGCGACGTTCTTTTGTGGAAAACAGATTCAACAACAATTTCAGGTGCTCCAACCTATGACATTCACTCTTACACTCAAGGCAAAGATGGAATCATCTATTTCAATTCTGGTTCTTCAAATGATGAAAATATCATCTGTAATGGTCTTAAGGGAATTACTTCTGGTGCAACAAAAAGCTCAAACGGATTTTATAACTATGACAATGTCATGATAAGTGGTGTAACATTCGCCTATCGAACACTAGCTTCACAAGTTAATAATTCTTCAAACATGTCTGGTTATCAATTTGATAAGATGATCAACATTTTGAATGCTTTCAATTCTAATGATGCATATTTCAGAACTGGTCTTGAATCTGCCGTTATGGTTGCAAGCCCTGTTGTTAAACTTAATGGTGATGACGGAAACACATATATTTATAGATTTAAAGAATGGAAAGTATATTCACGTTATAACAGTGAAGTTCTTTATTATAATCGTGGTGAAACTGAAAGCAACCAAGACCGTTATAATGCAATCATGCGTTTCACATCGCTAAATGCAGGCTATTATGTTATCTTCCCTGTATATGAACGTGTGTTTAATATTGATACAGGAACTGCTGTTATCGATGGTGCAATCAACCAAGGTGGTGGCGTTCAAATTTCATATAATAATGGTGACGAACTTGATGTTAATAGCAGCTATGATGATCTTCTTTATTTCGTTAACTATAACAGAACTGAATATCAAGGAAAATCAGGATATTTCTATGGAAACTTGACTGGATATCCTTTCCTCTATTTCACAGGAACATTTAAAAACGGCGAACCTGTTTATGAACTTCTTGATGATGTTTATGTTGCTGAATTTAATGGTTCTGTAAAAAGAACATTTGGTGGAAGCATAACTTCTGGCAAAGTTCCATTATTCTTCAAAGTAAACAAAAACAGCAATGGTGTTATCACTGGAATAAACTTCCTTAAAGTTATAACCGAAACAAAAAGTGGTGAAAGTGGAATCATTGTTCTTGAAAATAATAACGGACAATATACCTATAAAGGTTTTAGTGGCCCAATAAGTGTATTCTCAAGTTCAAAAGGATATTATTTGAAAAATAGTAATAAGAATGCTGATGAAACAACATTTGAAGAAATTATCAATGTTTCTTTCACATCGAAATTCTTCTATGATTCTATCACCGAGTCTAATATCAGCACAACCATTCCTCTTTATTATGATGTTAATGAAAAAGCTTTCTGGTCTATGAGCCTTGGAAATATTCCAGAACAAAATAATGTTTCATTCATCAACACACTTCTTTTCTATAACATGAAATATAATAGTGTTTTGTTTGAAAATGGCTCATATTTTGAAGCATATGGAAAATCAATGTATAAAGGTGATTCATCAACATATTCTGTAAATGGTGTCCGCTTTAATGATATTTGCACCGAGCAAATCGCAACTGCAAACAGCAATATTTTTACAGTAATTAAACGTGTTCAAAATGGAATGATCAATGGACTTTATGTCAGCCGTCTTGGTTCGCTTAATGCTGGTGAACTTTTGAAAGATGCAAATGGCAACTTATACTCTACCCAACAGTTTAAAACAGCATATATTGATCGTGACTCATATGTTGAGCTTCGTGCTGTTCCTCAAATTGGATATCGTTTTGAAGGTTGGTATAAATGCATCTATGACAAGGAAAACAATTTCTGGTATACAACCAATGAAAAAGTTACGAACTCAGATGACATTTATTCCGATGAAATTATTCAAGCATATTATAATGAAGAATCAAATGATTATTTCTATATAACTGAATACAAAACCGTTTTTGAATCGGGAGCAATTAAATATTATTATGATTCTGATAAAACGGAAGAAGCAATTGTTCCAGAAAGAATGCTTGATAAAGTTCGTGGATTCTTTATCAACACTGGTTCTAAAAAAGCTCCAAACTATATTCAGGTTTACAGAAAAGTTACTGGTCTTGGTGAAGGAAATGCCGATTATTATTATGACGCAACTTTCATCAATAAGGTTGACCAAAACATGTATGACGTTGAAGAAAGAACCTATCTCTCTTCTATCAGAAAATCTGTATATCAAAGTGAAACCTATTATTATCTCAGCAATGTTGCAATCTATTATAATGAAAACAATCAAAGATATTATCGTTTGAAAGAATCTGGAAATGTTATTATTGATGGCGAAGTTTTAAAAATTTCTAAACTTCACTCTAATGTTCGATATGTCGCAAAATTTATTGAAACATATAACGAATATATCTTTGCCGAAGATGAAGACTCATCTGGAATTCTTGTTCAAGCTGTTTACTATTCTAACAGCAATCCTAAAACAGATGCCGATGGAAGAACTATCATTAGAACAGATATTGACGGAAACAACCATACAAATGGAAGAATGTATGATGCAGATGCAGCAAGCGATATTCCTGTTGCTGTTGTTGACAGAAATTTCTTTAATTTATATGATGAGAAAAACACAAAAACTGGCAACCTTGTTACAACTCAAATTGCTGGACAATATAATGATTATAGTGTTTTAAACAAGCTTGTAAACTCGGGATTTGGTGTGGCAAGACAAACATATAGAGTAAACGAAAAAGACCCAACGCTTGATGGAAAATTAAACCTTCGAAGCATGTATTTCGATGTTGACACAACTGTTACAATCGTTGTTCGTGTTAAAGGTGAGTTTGAACTTTCAATTCACTCGCTTGGTGTTAACTCTAATTATAAACTTGAACCAATCTTCTGCCCTACTGATGAATTTGTAAAAGCAAATCAAAAAGCAAAAGATGAAGATAAAATTGACTATTTATTCTATATCTTTAAAATCACATATAATAGAGATCCAGCAAACGAATATAGCAACTATATTGTTCACCCAGATCGTGGCGAAAACATGGCATATGATGTTCTTGTTGGAAACTATGATAGCTATTATAAATATGAATATAAAAATAGTAATAATGTTACAATATCTTCTCCATATTTTGATAGATACGACAGCCTTGGAAACAGAATTGAGTTTGTAAATGGAACACTTTCAGAATCATATCTTAAAAAAGTTTGTGGTGATGAAGGAATTCGAAATACAATTCGAAGCAGAAAATATCAAAACATTGAAAAAGCTCTTTATGATTTGTGTTTTGAAATGAAAAAACCTGGAAAAGTTGTTGTTAAAGAGATTCAACTTAAAAAGGCAATTGATGGCACGTCTTATAAAGCTGGCGATAAATTCACCACTCTTGATTCTATCTATGATCTTATCAAGGCAATAATGCAAAATGAAAAGAACAAAAAATATCCATATCTCATTAGGACTGGATACAGAAACTTTATAAACCTTTCAACTATTCCTGTATTTAACTTTACTGTTCAAGCAGTTCTTATTGACAGTGAAGGTGACGAAATCAAATATGATGAAAAGACAAACAAAATCATTTTGCCAACACTTGATATAAAGTCATCTCCTGTTTCACTTGCAAACTCTGTATATGTTGCTGGTGGAATTAACAACAGAACATATCTTGGTGTTGGTGAGCAACTTATTCTTTCCGATCCATATCAATATAAACAATATAAAAGTGGCGAAAATTCATATCCATCAATTGACAGCTTCTCATTCTCAGAAAAATATACTGGACTTGAATATGCAAAAGATGGAAACAACGATATCAGGGCAATGTTCCAAGACTTGACGTTTGTTCAAAACACCATTGTCTTGTTCCAAGGAATTGAAATTGCTCCTGCTTCTGGCTATATTTTTGCTGGTTGGTATGAACAAAAATTTGATCGTGACACTGAAACATGGTCTGACCTTGTATTCATGAGCTCAGAAGAAACAACCCCATACATTTCAATTTCAACAGCTGACACTGTTATTGTTGCTGTTTATAAACGTGCAGTTGAAGTTACATTCACTTTCGACAATCGTGAAATGGCATATGAAATGAGCAACGGTTTAAGAGATAGTGCTGGAAATCCACTTCAAGGATTAATGGAAAATGGTCAATATGTTTCAATTGCAGACAGCTCATATGTTGAGCCAAATGGAATTGTGACACTTAAAGGAACATTCTTCTTTGATGCTAAAATTGAAGCAATCATTTCCCCAGCTGGTGGCTATCGCTTTGACGGAATTTCATATAATGCTTTCAAGGCAAATGGCGAAAGTGCTGGTTCAAGCAACAAAAACATTTTGTCAAAATATTTCAAATTCTATAATTACAATACTGAATCTGGCTTGTTTGAAGCATGCACAGCAGATGATCAAGGTAATACATATCAAAATGCACGTCTTAACAGAATTTTAAAAGTTGAATTTAATCTTAACACTGCAATTCGAACTGCAGATAAAGCAATTGTTTGTGATAAACTTGAAATCAATCTTGAAACAAAGAAACTTACTCTTGTTTATTTCACAATTGAAAACTATTCTTCTATTAAAAGGGTTCTTGGATTCCTTAGATTTAATGTTCATTCTGGCTATAACTTCTTGCTTATCAGAAAATCTACAAATGAAGTTTTGTTCAATTCTAATGGCATTTCACCAGAATCTTTAGGAATTGATGATACAAACTCTCCTGTCGAATTTGTATTTGATAAATATAACCTTTCAGTTTATGGCTATTTTGATAGCGATAATTCAAATGACCTTACACTGATAACAATTCAATCAGAAACAACATCTAACACTGTTGAAGAATGGTATATCAACGGAAATAATTCAGAAAACAAACATTCAAGTGAATTTCGCGAATTAAATTCTTCATATTCCTATGCTGATGCATATTATAAGTTTGATATTTGTTTTGAATATGAAGATGAAGCATTAAAGAACTTCAATAATAGCGACTTCTTCGCATTAAATAAAAACAATTCAGTTTACTATGCAAAGGCATATATCAACACTGGAAACTATGTTGCAAATGTTGCACACAGACTTGTTGAAGACGTTTCAGAACTTGGAAACGTTAACACTGGAACAATCCCAGCTGGCTTCACATTTAACACTCTCCTTTCATTTAACGGAACTCTTCAAAATGTTGATGGTGTTGGTCAAACAATTGAAAATGGCGCAATTGCTGCTGGACTCAATCAACAATATGTTTTTGACTCGGGTGCAACATTAAACCTTAAAGCATTTTCAAACTATATGATTTATAATGGCAACTTATATGTATTTGTTGGTTGGTTCCATTATTCAGATGAAAACGCAACATTAATCAATATTATAAGCAAAGATTCTTCAATCATGGGAACTCCTGCTGAAGGCTTCTTTGAAGCAAGATATGTTCGAGCAAATAAAGTTGTTTCAGACATTCAAAATGCCGACATTATATTTGACTCTACTCAAACAGTTGACAGCTTGAGAATTTCAAAAAGCATGAGTGCCTCAATGAATAAAGTTCTTGTAACCTATGGACAAATTGAAGGTGTTGATACTAATGCTTCAAACGACTTTGAAGAAAAAGAAAACAGCCTCATCAATTATGTTCTTGTTGGATCTTCTCTTAACTTTGCAATTGCTCCAACAATGGAATATATTGTAAATTCTTGCAGTGTTGTTGGTTCTGCTTTTGGTGAACTTGCAAAAACCGAATCAAACAGCACAGAATATACAAATGGTAAATATTATAGTGTTGAAAATATCACTGCAAACAATCTTGTAACAATTTCTGCTGTGATCAAAAAGGGCTATGTTGTTAAAGTTAAACAAACTTGGTTCTCAAACATTACAATGACTGGTGACGGAACAAGCATTGATGCAACAAGTTACATTTCAGTTTCAATTGGTGATAACACCTATTCTGCTTTAAATGAAATTGTTGTTTCAAATGACACAATTGTTTCATTTAAAAACACAAATACTTATAACTATTTCATTGGCTTCTTTGTAAATGGACAACTTGTAACTTCAAGTGAAGCTTATGAAAAGTCAATCAATGAAGATCTTACAATTGAAGCAAGATATACTGACTATAACTATTTCGCAGTTTCAAGTTTCATTGAAAACACATCTTCTGAAGTTTCAGGATTTGACTTTACCCTTACCTATAAAGATCCAAAGACAAAACAAACAATCACAATAAGATCAATCAAAACGGTTTACAGAATTCCTGCTGGTGTAACTGCAAAAATTTCTGTTGCAACATATGCTTCTGGATATAAATTTGTTGGTCTTAAAACAGCATATATTGATGGAACAACTGTAAAAACTCTTACGACAAACAGCGAAAGCGAAATTGTTTTAACAAGAGATCTTAGAACAGAAAGAAACAATCAATCATATTTTGCTGGATTGTCTGATGATGTTCGCCTTGTGTTTATTGCTGCAATCTATGAAAAAACAACCATTATTAAAGTTGTTAAAGATGTTGTTGTAAGTGGCGATGAAACCTATATTACAGATGGAGAAGGCAAAAATGTAACAAAAGAACAATTTGATGGAATGTTTAACATTTCCCTCACCTATACTGATCCAGCTGGAAACATTAACACAATCAGCACATCATCGAAATCTGAACTTTCAAGAATTGAAATTGAAAAAGGTTCAAGCTTTACAATTATTCCTTCTCTTGATAGCACAATTTCTCACCGCTATATGATTTACGATTTCGACTTTAAAGTTAGTGGTTACTCTCGAAAAGAACTTGTAACTGCAAATGCAGACGGATCATATTATGTTGCTGGTGATGAAAGCTTCTCAGATCTTGTATTTGTCGTATATTTCAAGCCATGCAACCAAGTAACTCTTGTAAAAGAAGTTCTTGGCTCACCTGACGATGAAAATATTTCAATTGATTATTCATATGTAAACTCTAACAATGCAACTGAAGAAGGTGTTTTAAGATTCGACTCTGAAACAGAATTCAATCTTAAAGAAGGTGGCGCATTTACATTAACTGCAAACATTGCAGACGAAAACAGATATTTGTTTATCGGTTGGTTCAATAATGGAAAACTTGTTTCAACTAAAAAAACTGTAACTGAAAAAGACATCACCGATCCTAACACTGTTGTTGCAAAATTCATTAAGATTGTTGTTATTGATAACATCAGTCGATTCTTGATAGATGTTAATGGAAACGAACATGACTTCACATCTTCAACCGATTTTGGTGATGTTTATGTGACTGGAAACTTTATTGAAGGAAATTCATATTCAGTTAAAACAAAAACCCTTGCAGAAATCAAGGCAGATTTGAAAAAAGGTGTAAAAATTGTTGCCGGAACAAAACTTTCTCTTGCAACAAATCACTATTCAGGCTATTCATTCTATCGTTTCAGAGTAATCAGCAATGGAACATATAATGAATATAGTTTGCAAAACAACAATGCCAACATTGAAAGTGATGGTCACTCAGCTGTCACAACTCCAATTGATGGTGACATTGAAATTTGTGTTGACTTTGAACAACCATATAATATTACCTATTTCGTTTCAACTTCAAACACAGAAGGTGTTTCAAATAATGGTTTCATTATCAATCAAAGCACATCTAAAAACTATTATAGCTATACTTCATATAAGAGATTTACTTTTGTTGGAACTCTTGAAAGTGGATATGTTTTAGATAGTGTTGAAGTTAATGGTAAAACAGTTCAAGTTTCAGAAAGTGATAATGTTTATACAGTAACAATTCCAAATGAATTCATCGGAAAAGCTCTTGTTGTTAAGCTTAATGTTTCAAAAGAAACAACCGTAAGCGTATATGTTTCATTTGACGGAATTTCAGACGCAGCTAAGTTTGGAAATCTTGGTCAATTTAACATTGCAATTAATGGTTCATACTATGCTCTTCCTTCAAGAACAACAATGATGGTTTCACACAGCCACATTAAGGCAAATGAAAAAGTTAAAGTAAAAGTTGACTATGCAAATGGTCTTTCATATACATATAACGGAATAACTTATAAATTTGATGGATTCTATCTATACGATGGAACAAGCACATCAACTTCAATCTCTCCTGTTTTGTATAAAAATACATTTGAGTTTATTGCAAACAAAGACATTGCTGTTGTTGCAAAATTTGAGTCAAGCAAAATGCCTGCAAGCATTGTAACAAGATATTATAATGATAATGGCGAATCTGATTTTATTGGTTGGTTTGCAAGAATTAACAATCCAGACGATACAAATTATTATGAAGATATTTTGATTTCTTCTTCATATTCAGATAAAGCAAAACTTAACGGAAAATATTCTCTTGTTTATGCTAAATATCAAACAAGCACATCAGAAACAATTCAAATCAATGGAAACGATGCAAAAGAAGGACATGCAGTTGTATATTCATCTTCTGACTTGGCTCTTTCAAGCAAAACAAACATCAGTGTTTCAGCAGACAATAAAACAATTGCTGTAACTAATGTATATGGAACAATTCAAGCATCATTCATTGCGAGTGCTGGCTATGAAATTGCAAATGGTGGAAGCAAATCATGCACTGTTGTTAAAAAGATTTACAATTTCACAGTAATAACAAAACAAAATCGTGTAGATTCTAATAAAATTACATCAGGAACTGGAAAAGACACTGTAAGCATCAGTGAACAATCAAAATCTGTTTCACTTACACTTAGAATTCCAAGTGGCATAAACAGTTCGTTCTTTGCAAACATTACTGAAAGCACAATCAATCAAACTTTCAGAAGCTATTCCCTTACAAGCGCAAACAACACTGTAACAATCACTGTTCCAAGTGGTTCGATTATCAGTTTGTTCTATGCCCTTTCAAACTTTGAAAAGTTCTCTGGATTCAGAATCACAGTTGACGGAAATTCAACAACCTATACTGAAAACTTCATGGATTTTGAGCTTCCAGAAGCTTCTTCAGTTTCAATTGAAATTTTAATTTCAAAAGCTAACACTTCAACAATCTATGAAAATGACGATAATAAGGGTTCTGCTTCGGTTTCAGAAACAGAAAATTCCGAAGCTCTTAATGTTGTTGCTGTTCCAGGCTATTCAATATCTGAAATTTTGGTTGCAGAAATTTCAAAAACCGGTGAAATTGGTGCATTTAATAACATCTTCACTTTAAGCAATGAAGCTTTCAGATCTTTGTTTGGAAATGTTTCTCCAACAATTTCATATAGCAATAACGATTCATTTAATTCACATTATATTCAAGGCTATTATCTCACCTATTCAACAGACAAAAACCTTGCATTCAAGATTGCTTATAAAAAGATTACAACAGTAAGATTCAACATTATCGTTAATAATAATATTGATAGCGTAATTACTAAATACTTCAATGAAAGTGAAGGCCCTCTTACACTTGCTAAGCTCAATGCAATTGCTCTTGCAGATAAAGTTTCATCTTCATATGTTCTTTCACACTATCTCTATTTGGGCGAAATGGTTACAGATTCAACAGTAATTGAACTTGATGATAACTATATTGATATTGACGTAAGCTTTAATCGTGGATATAAAACAGTTGTCAAAACAAACTTGATTAAAGACACATCTGCCAACTATGCAACAACCGAAACCGGAATTGTTGTAACACTTGGTGGAAACACTGTTGTTTCAACAAGCACTTCATATAATGTGTTTGAATATGTATTCAGTGCAACAATGGCTGTTAAAACTGAAGATAGAAACAATTATTATGAATTTGTTGGATATTTCAGCAATTCGTCTGATTCAAACGAATATTTGCTTTCAGCAATTTCTAACTATACTTTTAATGCTATTGATTATAACAAACTTTCAACCGAAGAAATCGATGGTGAAACAGTATATGTTATCTATGCAACATTAAGAGAAAAAATTCAAACATTATATATCGATAAAAAATATGATGCTGATGGTTTTAATCTCTACTTCAATAATGCAATGTTAAATGTTACAGAAGAAAATCAAATCATTGAAACTGTTGATCATGGAAATGTTGCTTTTAGAATTCAAGATGGCAAATTTGTTATCACCTATCCTTATAGCATTCTTTCTTCAGAATTCAAAATTGAAGTAAGACAAGATAATTTTGAAGAAAACAGAACTGATCCAATTCTTGGAACAGGATTTGCTAAAAATGTTTCAGTGTTCTATGAAAAACTTATTGATGGAACATATTATCGTTTCGACAACTTCTATAATGAAAACGATTTTACAGTTGGTGAAAAATATAGCAATTCAATTGAACTTGCTTTGAAAGATTATAGAATTGGCGGAACAATCACTGCTAAACTTATCAAACTTAATCAAATTGAATATATCTCAGACGTTTCAGATGAGAATATTACAATTAAACTTGAAATTCTTACAATTGCTGATGGTTCAGCAAATTATATTGAAATTGCAAGATCTCAAAATCAAGCAACTGTTCAAAATGCAAAAATAATATATCGTGCAGAAGAAGGAACAGCAATAAGAGTTTATGTAGATTTCAAAAACTATGCTGGAACATTGTCTTCTATCATTTTCACAAGAGAAATTTCAAACATGATTTCTAAATTGTTTAACGATTCAGAAAACATTTCAGAGATTGATTGGGGAAATAGATTGACAAATAAAGGTTACATTGCAGTTTCAAGTTTCTATAGTGCTGATAATAAATTTAACTCACATGTTTCAGCAGATAAAACTTCTGCATTCAACTTCACCCCTACTGAAGATTTGTCATTCATTGCAGACTTTAAAGGTGGATTTATCGACTTTGAACAAAGATTTATTGCTTCAACTCTTTACACTCCTAATGATTCTATGATTGGTTCAAAATTCACTGGTGCTGGAATATCAGGAACTGGATTCTTCTTCACTCCAAGCATTGTTGGAATAACCTTCACTTCTATAAGTGATTCATCAGATAAGATCTATAACAACAACACTTCATATGCTGACCATGCAACTGTTAATGAAGAGAAATTCAGCCTTACAAGGGGCGATTCAGCAACTGTTACTAATGGTCAAATCAATTTCCATACAATCTTTAACCGCTTTGCTTCAATCACTCTTACTGCACAGGTTGTTTTGAAATCTGAATATGGTGTTGGATATAAAGATTTTGCAAACTTTAACGAAGTTTCAAACAATAAAAATCTTTACATTGGAACAGAAATTGCAGTTACAAGAACAAATGCAAACAGCAATGATAATACTTCTGCAATTAAACATTTAAGATATGATATTTCTGCTCCAGCAATTGAAGGTTATATCTTTAAAGGCTTTGCTCTTTATTCTGCATCATATGGTCATGCATTCGATGTTGTTCTTATTGGTGGCGAAACAGCAGTTTCTCCTTCAGAACAAGTTACAATGATCAATGCAAACTCATATACTCTTGATAATGGCAAAATTATAACATTCAAGGCATCAAATGTTTCTGTATCTGGAGACACAAAGATTGCTGCAATCTATGAACCAAGAGTTTATATTGTAACTCTTAACACCTATAAATATTTTGAAGATAATAGCGGAAGCAAACTTGTTAATGCTGAAACTGGTTTGCCAGAAGAAATCGAATCTGCAACAATCAAAGGTTCTCTTCTCGTTCAAAGAGATGAAAGCATTAAAATTACATCAATAAGCTATCAATTCTCACAATTTGTTGGTTTCTCAACAACCAATGAATTCAATAATTCAATTTGCTTTGCATATGATGCTGGCGCTGGAATTTCAGTTGTTGACCTTCCAAACATTGTGACAGCAATCAATGGAACAATCAATATTGTCGATGAATCAAAAGTAAATGGAATTTTGTCAGATTATAGACAAGCTGGAGACACAACAAAATTATATGCTGGAAAACTTAGTGCAAACGATGTTGCTCCTGGACAAAAAGAAGACGGAACATATGTTTCATCTTCTGCAAGAAACAACTTCTATGCATTGAATGTTCAACAAGATTTCACAGTTAACTTCTATTACACTGCTCTTTCATATAATCTTGTCATCGACCTTGGCGAAGTTGAATCAACCTATTCTTCTTCTGGAAATCAAGGCAGACCAGATGATACAAATCAATCAACATATCTTGCATATTCTGAAGAAGCAAGAAGTGTAGGCGGTTGGAAAAACCCATCTGCTGGAACATATTCATATTCAACTAACTATGGAACAAACAGCAGAACAAATAAAGATTGTCCATATAGCATTACAATTGCAGAGAATGATCCATTTGTATATGTGTTCAATGATAGCGATGGAACAAACATTGGTTATCCAACAAAAATTTCATATAACCTTGTAAAACTTGCTCCAACTGAAAGTCAATTTGAAATGCGTCTTAAATATACGACAAACATTGATGTTAAAATTGCAACAACAAGCAATTCAGAAGGAATTATTAAGACTTTCAATTTCATTGAAGGAATTGGAAATGACGATGCTAAACACCTCAGACAATATGGCCTTGATTGCAATGCAGTTGAAACAAACATTAATAATGAAGCTTCATTAAGAAACATTTTCAACTATCTTAATTTCAGAGCAGGAACATATTCACTTAAAAACAATTTGTTCACTGTTGATATTGGTGGAACACTTATCTCTTCACAAGAAGCAAGAAACTATGTTGATATTGATCTTGTAAATGGAACAATTCAATTTAAATATAAAGTTGTTGCAAGTGAAACAGGATTCCCTAAAGTAACAGTAACACAATATGATGCTCATGGAGAATCAACCCCTCTTGCTGATTTGACAACTTCAATCATAAAACTTCAAATCAGAAATGTTACTAAAACTACAAATAAACAAAAAGCATCAGAAATACAATCAGGTTTCCAAATCAACGGGTTTAACACTGCTTTGTTTGAAGGCTCAGAGCAATTTGAAAATCCAAACTTCAAACTTGACAATCTTGATGTTCATCTTCTTATGCTTTGGCAAACAAAAGCACAAGTGATCAAAGGAATTGTTTCAATTGAAACTCCTGCTGGTGGAAAGGAAGATTTCTATTTGACCGGCACAAATAGTTATTCAAATCGTGATGATCGAAGAGTTCGCTTCTATAACGATACAACTGATTATGAAAAAGATTGCCGAAACAATAGCAACAACTATTTATTACATAATGATCACGATGAAATAATGTCATATCAAATATATATTGTTAAAAATGGATATACAATTGCAGACATGCTTAACAAAATTGCAATGTATAACCCATTCAAAACCGATTATAATTATAGAGAACTTGTTGCAAATCCATCTCTTATAGACAGAGTAAGTGCATTCTTGCTTTATAGAGATATTTTTGGTGAAGCTGTTGGAAAAATTGATGGCTATGCAAAAATTGAAAACGAAAATGGCAATGAATTTTGGATTAATGGTCAAAAGATCGTTGTTGGAAGAAAGAACTATGGCACAGGTGCAACTGGTCAGTTGTTAACATATTCTAAGTTACTTGAAATTACAAATCTTCTTAATAAATATTTCGGGCTTGGACTTGAAACTGAAAATGATAAATTATTATTTGCAAGCTCAATTCTCACCTATCGTTGCATTGATGCATATGAACTTTATATGAATGGAGTTAATCCAAACTTCTTTAACAATGCCCTTAATGCAACAGACATGGTTGTCAGCCAAACAATTCTTTCAGAACACGTTTACAGACAAGAGAACCATTTTGGAAGTGGATTATTCAAAAAATGGCTCTGGACTGCTGATAAAGGATTCTCATATTTCAGAGGTGCATCTGCATCATATTACATAACAAGCAATGATGCGGGAACATTTACATCAGATTTTGACAATGCAATTGCCGATACTAAAATTCAAGACACTGTTAAAAAAAGTGATATGAATATCTTCAGAAGCATTGGTGAACGCTTTAACAGCCAATGGAGCCGTAAAGGAACATATAACAGATTTATCACTGTTGCACTTGCACCAAGTGAAGATGAGTTTAACAACCCAGCAACGGCAACTGTAACAATAAGTCATAAGAAAGACCCAGTTATAACTTCAATCTTTGACTATAGCCCACTTCCTATCGTAAACGGAATATTTGGTCTTCTCTTCTCAAGTCCATTAACACAATTGATTGATGGTGTTGTTAAAATTATAAACCCAGATTCAAGAACAATCTTCGACTTCATGACAAACATTTGGTAATAAAGGATAAAAAAATTATGAAAAATAAAATTATAAAAATTTTCACATCAATAACCTGCTTAATATTTATTTTATTTGGATCTATCTTATGTGGCAAGGCAGAGCAAAGAAGCTCTGCTTCTGCCCTGTCCTTTTATGCTGTTGAAGAAACTGAAGAAACAGAAAAACAAGAGTCAACTCCTTTTTTAGTTGACCCTGTTTTAATGGAAAACTCAAATGAATATATCTTTGTTTTCGATAAAGCAGATTCTTGCTTAAAAGTTGTTGATAAAGCTTTAAATGATTTCAGAAGTGAAAACTATGTTTTCAAAACAAACTTTGTTCCAACAAATATTCTTGTTGTGAACAATTATGTTTTGCTATATGACCATGAATCAGGAGCAATTCAATGCTTAAATTCACAAGATTTCACAGAATATGAAATTGATGCGACTCTTTCAACAATTCTTGATATATCTTTTAAATTTGAAACAATTCAAATTGGTGGCAAAGATATGTTGCTTGTTTGCCCTGAAAACCCAATTGAAAATGTTTTCAACTTGATTGAATTTGATAACGTTAGTGACGAAAATCATGTCCAAATCAAAGAAAAAACTCAGTTTAAGATTTCCAATCGTTTCACAAACTTTTCAGCTTATGATCACATTTTTGCATGTCAAAAAGATGAGAATTTGTTTTTAATGCTTCTTAATAACGATTCAATTTTGTCATTTGAATATGACCTTAGCACAAAACCATCAGAAATAACTTTATCAAAAGCTGTAAATGGTTTTAATGAAATGAGCAATCTTGCAGACTTTGGTGCAGTTGTTTTTGAAAATGGTGAAAGACTTTTAGCAATTAATGTTGAAAACAAAATTGAATTTTATTCTCTTTCAATTGGCTCAACTTCAACTGAACTTAGCCATGTTTTAGGAAAAGATATTTTGCTTGAAGAAGGTTTTAACCTTGTTCATCTTTGCACAAACAAAGGAACAATGGCACTTCTCTCTTCTGATCTTCAACAAATCAATATATATTCTTTCAGTGGAATTTTGGAAAACTTTAACACAACACTTAAACTTAAACGTAATCCAGATATTACAACCGAATATTGGTCTGATTATGATAAATTTATATATGTTAAAGCTGTTCAAAGTGTAAATCTCTTTGATTATCCTTACAGCAAAAATGTTACAATCCAAATTCCTGAAAACAGCACAGCTACAATAATTGGACAAGGAAAATTGTCTGAAGACAAATATATTGTTGGATATAATTTTATCATGTTCTCTAAAAATGATAAAAACTATTATGGCTATGTAAGATCTGATGCATTATCTGAGCTTGAAAAATCTTCATATGGCTATAAAAAAGTTACTGTTTTTTCAAACACTGCTCTTTTGAAAATGCCATCTTTTGTTAGAGATACAATTAACACTGAAATTAAGCTTCTTCCTATCACTGCTGATGTTACGGTTTGTGAGACAGAAAGTGGACTTTATAATTTCACTTCAATGGGAACACAATTTTTAAGAGTCACTGTTAAAGATGGCAACAATACACTTGAAGGTTTTATTGATGCTTCACGTGCAAAGCCAATTAAATCTGAAAATGTTGCTCTTATCACAAATGGCTCAATCAAAAAAGATAATGCAGAAGTTTTCCTTTATGAAAAATCTGACAGCGAAATTATCACTTTGCTTGATAAAGGTGCAAGAATAAAAATTCTTTCAAAACGAAATACAAAAACAAACATGACTGAAATTGCATTCAAAGATGGTTCTGGAGTTGTTCGCGAAGGATATGTATATAACTATAACGTTCAATCAGACACATGGACAATGCTTCAAATTCTTGGAATGACACTTGTTATAATTAACACAGTTTTGCTTGTTGTTATAATTTGCATTAAAAATAAAGTTACAAAATAATTCAAAGGACAATAATGAAAACACAAATTATCAAATTTAAAAACGGAGCAACATTAATCTATAAAAGACGAAAAATATTTAATGTTACTTCACTTTGTGCTGGCTTTTATGCTGGACACAATTATAATGGTGGTCAATGGGGTCTTCCTCACCTTCTTGAACACATGATGATGAAGCAAACGAAGAATCGTTCGCAAGAACAAGTTATTGAAGATAAAACAAAAATAACATTTCTTAATGCTTTCACATCTCACGATTTTTTAATGGTTAATTTCACCGAGTCAAACCGCAGAGCGGATAAATGTTTTGAATTTGCAAGTGATTGTTTGTTTAACACTGCTTTTGATGAAGAACGTTTTAAAAACGAGAAAAAAGTTGTTCTTGAAGAGAAAAAGCAAAAACAAAGCGAATCAACACACGATTTTGATTTTCAAAGCTATATGTATATTCACGAACATAAAGAACTTGATCCAGATTTTATTTTTGGAACTAAAGAAATGTTAGATTCATATACAATTGAAGATCTTGAAAATTTTAGAAAAAAGAATTTCGTTGCAGATAAGTTCATTTTAACAATTTGCACATCTCTATCTAAAAGAAAAGTTCTTAAACTTGTGAAGAAATATTTTATTGATAATCTTCCTTTGCAAGAATCACCTTCTGAAATTTTGCCGCCTCTGTCGGATAACATCGAAATTGATCAAAGTATAAAAACCTATCAAACTCAAGATAATGATTATAAAGTCAGAGTATATTTCTCATTTGATAGTGAAATTGACGAGTTTAGAACAAATCCATGCATGAGATTTATATCAAGACCATTCAGGTCAATCAGCAAAATGTTCTATCAAGAAGCAAGAAGACTTGGCTTGATTTATTCAGGCTATGTTATTCCAGACTATTCTTCCCTTGCAACAAAAAATGCAATGCTTGTGCATTTTTCAACAAGTAAATATGAAAATATTTCAAAGATTTTTGACCTTTTAAATCAAACTATCGTGTCTCTCAAAAATGGAAGTTTTTCACAAGAATATCTTGATCAATGCAAAGAAAATGCAATCAATGACCTTGACAATGAAAAATATAGCAAATATTCAGAAACATGTTCTTTAAATTTGTATACATATTTAGAACGAGGAAAAGTTTCATTCCCACGAAAGAAAACAAAAATTAAAGCAATTGAAAAAGTAACATTAGTTGACATTAACAATTGTATAAATCGTGTTTTTGACAAGAACAATAAACTTAACATCTTTATGCAAGGCAATTTTGAGGGACTTAATGTTCCAACAATTGAAGAATATAAAGAACAAATTTATAAATCAATTGAATAAATAATAAGAACAATAAAAAAGAAACTCTTGTGAGTTTCTTTTTTTTATGCTTAAAGACAATTTTAGATTACATTGTTTTTTTCGGCCATTTCTGGTGTAAATGTATCTTGAACTTCTTCTTCAACCTTTTGCTCTTCTTCAAGAGAAATTGTTGAAATTGAAACTTCATATGCCGTTTTGTTTATCACAGTCTCATCATTAAGCTTTTTTTGATAGATTCTGCTTTGAATTCGTCCTTGAATTGTTACTTTATCGCCAATTGATAAATCGCCTGTGAAACGAGCATTTCTGCCCCATGCGATGCATGGAAGATAGTCACTTTTATTATAGGCACGATTAACAGCAATCAAAATGTCAGTAATCTCTCTGCCAAAAGGTGTTGTTCTGTAGATTGGCTCTTTACAAACATATCCTGTCATTGAAATTTGATTCCCATTTTCAATTGATTCTGCTGGAACAATTTCTCTTGCAAAAATTGTAAGAATAAGACGGCTTTTTTCATTATCAAGCTTGTTATAGCTTCTAAGTTGCCCTAAAATTCCGATTTCTTTATTTTTATCAGCAATTTCTGGCAAAAGTCGTTCTGAAATTGTAATTGGAAGAACGTCAACTTGTGAAGAAAGTCGAGGAACAATCAATTCACATTCGTAAAACCCCTCACCCATAACAGAATGTGAATATACTGGATCGCTTGCAAGTTTGCCTTTAATTTCAACTTGGTTGTTTTTTTCAAAATTGTTTATCATAATACTTCCCCTTTTTAAGGTTTTAAACCTTCTTTTGCACTCCGTTATTGTCAATTGTATAGCCATTTTCCATCACGAGCCCACTAAGATTTACCATTTCGTATCCATTGCTTTTCAAAAATTCAATCACAAGTGGCAATGCTTCCAAAATATGGTCACTGTTGTTGTGAAAAAGAATAATTGATCCATTTTTAACACCACTTTTAACTCTTGTCAAAATTTGTTGAGCAGACAAACCTTTCCAGTCAAGAGAATCAACGTCCCACTGAATTGCTTGAAGTTTGAGTTTATCACATGTCATAATAAGTTGATCGTTATAGTCGCCATATGGTGGACGGAAAAAACGAACTTCTTTTCCAGTTACATTTGAGATAAGCTTAGAGCTTATCATAAGTTCGCTTTCTTGCTGAGCTGGAGAAAGAGTGCTCATTTTTGGGTGTGTGTTAGAGTGTGTTCCAATGTCAAGACCGGCGCCATCAATTTCTTTAATTTTGTCTTGATATTTTTCACTCCAAAAACCAACCAAAAAGAATGTTCCACCAACATTATTTTGTTTTAAAATTTCAACAATTTTGCTGGTTTTATCCGCACCCCATGCAGCATCAAAAGTAAGTGCAACTTTTTTCTCAGTTGTTTGAACCGAATATATTGGAACTTTTCTTTCGCTATATCCAAAATAAACAGTTTGAGCATTTGTAACTGTAAGCATTGCACAAAGTGCAACACAAACCAAAAGCAAAGTGATAAAAACTTTTATTGGACGAATGGAAAAACATTTAATTTTCATTTCGAAGTTACTCTCCTATTTTATATTTTTTTCTTTGATAATCAAAATAACAGAAAATTGAATTTTGTCGAAAAACCAAGAGTATTGCATGTTCTTGACGATGTGGCTTTTCCTATAATAATTCATATGATAAAGCATTTTTCTTTATGAATTTTTCGCATGAAAAAAAGTGAGCTAAAGCCCACTTTATGTTTTGAAAGTTTAATCAATTACGATTTCAACGGTTTTTGTGAATGTTGAATTATTTTCAGTATAAGAAATTTTAAGCATAATAGTTCCAGGAGTCAAACCTTCAATTTTAACACCATCAATTGTCTTTTCTAGAGCAACACCTTCAACTTCAAATGAAACATCTTTTGCTAAAATTCTTTTAATGCCGATTTGTTCGTTTGCAGAATTTCTTACATTCGCTAATATTAAAATGTTATCAAATTTTAAAACTGAACCGTTTGTAATGCCTTCTTGATAAACTTCAACACTATTTATTGAAGAAACAATTCTTTCATTTAAACTTATTTGCAAAACTTGTGATTTCCCATTGTGCGAAAACTCAATATAAGTGTATGCATTGTTGCTTGCAATAAGCAAATTGTCATTAATATTATCAGACTTTTTAGAAATCATTGATTTGTCAACAACAACAGATTTTGTTGAGCCATCTGAATATACTTCTTGAATATATAATCCACGAAGGTCAACCATTTCACCGACAAATTGATATGTCGTTGATTGTGAAATTTTTGCAGAAACAAGATATGCTGGCTCTGGTGGCTTTTTCAAAATTATAATTGTTGTTGCAACAGCAGCAATAATCATTACGAAAAGCAAAACAAGTGAAATGATAATTGGTTTTTTTGGCGGTTTCATTCTGAAACGTTTAATGTCTTGGTTGATTGAAAAGTCAAGAGACTTTTTATATTCACCAATATCTTTTGGATCTTTGCCCTGCTCGTCTGAATATTTTTGTTTAAGGTCTGCCAAACGACGACGGCGTTCAAGCTCAGCAGCAATGTCTTCTTTGCTCCAACCTTCAAATTCGTTTGGAGCTTCTTCTTTTGGCTTGACATTTGTTTCTTCAGTAACTTTTTTGCCTGCATTAATCTCAGTAAGGTCTTCATAAACAGTTTCTTTCAACGAATTGTTTGACATTCCAAAAATAATGTTAGTTTTAGCTTTTTTAACAGGCTGTTTTTCTTCAGTTGAATTGCCATTTTTTGAGTCTTCAATTTCATTTTTTGCTTTTTCAAGTTCAGAAAAATCAATTTTGCTTACATGAGAGTTAAGTTTTTTCTCAATTTCAGGGTTTTCATATTTCTCTGGCTTATCTGGAGTTTGAGAACTTTCATATTCTTCTTGTTGATTTTGAGAAATTTCTTCATTGTTTGAAGATGTTTGTTCTTCAACTTTTTCTTCTATTTTTTGTTCTTTTTCTTGATTTTCGTTTTCACTTAAACTTTCAGAAATTGAAGCTTGATTTTCAGGTTGTGTTGTTTCAACATTTTCAGGAACATCTCTTCTGATTGCAAAAGGATTATTGTTCTTATTTTCAGGAGCAAGTGTTTTTTCGGTTTCTTCTGGTCTAACATTTTCAATTTCGTCTTCTTTTTGTTTTGAAACTTTATATGTTGTGTCAACAGGCTCAATTCCTTGCTCTTTTCGCATTTCTTCTTGAAGATTGCGAAGTTCTGAAAGATCAATTTTTTCAACCTTATTTGAATGTTGTTTTACATCTTGTTTTTCTTCTATAACAGGCTTTTGAATATGATTGTCTGTTTTTTCAGAAGGAACAAATCCAGTTTCACGATAATGTCCAACTGGATTTGTCAAATTTTGAGTGTTGCCTTCTAAAATGTTTCCTTTTTTGTCAACAAAAGACAAATCAACACCAATATAGTCTTCAACACGAGTGCCATATTTTTTTGAAAGAATAACTGCCTTTTTATAATTTTCAGGCTCGCTTCTTTTAAATTCTTGCAAACGAATTTTTGTTCGCTTATCATTTTGTTTTTCAGCTTCTCTCTGAATTTTTTCATCAGAAGAAACAGCTCGTTTTTTCGAGTTTTGTTCAATCATTTTTTCAAATTTATTTTTGCTTGCCAAATCTGTTTCTCCTGAAAATAGTATGTGTTTTTTTCACAATTACATGTTAAGTATAGCAAATATAATTTTTAATAGCAAATAATTTTATAGTGTTCTTACGAAAGCTGAAAGGATAATTGCATTTCCAATTGACATGCTCTTTCCTTTTGATGCTCTTGTGTCTTCTTCAATGTTTGAAGCATTTATTGCTTGATATTCTTCATCAAGTGTTTGAACAACAACATCGGTGTTTTGTTTTGCAAGCCCCGCAGCCAAAACTTCTGTTCCGCTTGAGTCTTTGCCTTTAAGGTCGAATACCTTTACGCCTTTGCGATAACGTGCTAAAACATCAATTTCATTTACATTAAGTTTCTTTGCATATGCTTTGTTAGAAACCAAAATTACATTGTCATCTTTAGAAATCTGAGAAACGAACACAACACTGTCGCCTTCAGAAAGAGCAATTCCTTTAACACCCGCAGAAATTCTTCCTTGAACAGGAATGTCATCTTTAGAGGCATTAAGTCCCATTCCTTGTTTTGTTACGAAAAGAATTGTTGTGTCTGGTTTGTCTTCTTCAATTTTGATAACTTTGTCGCCATCTTTAAGTTTGATTGCTTGATATGCGCTCTTTAAAAGTTGATATTCTGAAACATTGGTTTTCTTTATCATTCCACACTCGGTGAAGAACAAAAGATCTTTTGAAATAAGGTTTGCTTCAGATTCCATTAAATATACAATTTTTTCATCAGGCAAAGCACTTGGCATAATTTTATTAAGTGGTGTGCCTTTATCACGGAATTTATTGTCACCAAGAAGACTAACATCAATTTTATATGCATTTCCCTTATCAGAGAATCCAAGAACGGTTTTGTCTGACATTGTATCGATGCTTGAAAGAATAACTTCTTGAAGACCCGACCTTTCGCTCCAAACCTTAGAACATTGACTGAAATGTCTTGTGCTCATGCATTTGATTGTCCCAAGAGCTGTTGCACAAACAACAACATTTTCTGAAGGACCTTTTGCACCTGTTGTTGCAGTTGAAGAAACTTCATATTCATCTTCACTTGCAAGAATGTCTGACTTTCTTCCGTCTTTAAATTTCTTGCGAATTTCACCCATTTCTTCTTTAACAATTTCAAACTGCATGCGTTTGCTTGAAAGAATTTTTGTGAGTTCAGCAATGCGTTTTTCAAGTTCCAAGAGCTCTTGTTCAAGTTTGAAAACTTCAAGAGATGTAAGTCTTGCAAGACGCATGTCAAGAATTGCTTGAGCTTGTTTGTCTGAAAGTGAAAATCTTTCACGAAGTCTTGATTTTGCAGTTGTAACGTTATCGCTTGTTTTAATAATTCTTACAACTTCATCAATATTTCTAACAGCAATGATAAGACCTTGTAAAATGTGCTGACGTTCTTTAGCTGCATCAAGATCAAATTTTGTTCGTTTATAGATAACTTCTCTTTGGAAGTTTACATAATATGCTAAAATGTCGATAAGACCCATTTGTTGTGGTCTTCCATCGGCAATCGCAACCATGTTAATTCCATATGAAACTTGCATGTCAGTATATTTAAACAGACAGTTTAAAACTTTCTTAACGTCGGTGTCTTTTTTAAGTTTGATAACAATTCGGTCGCCATGTTTATCAGACTCGTCAACAATGTCATTAATTCCAGAAAGAATATCTTTTTTTGTCTCTTTAAGTTCCAAGATTTTTTGTTCGAGTTTTGCCTTGTTAACTTGATATGGAATTTCAGTAATGACAATATTTTTCTTGTCTCCAGTATCGTTTTCAATATGAACCTTAGATCGAATTAAAATTTTGCCTTTACCGGTTGCATATGCTTGTTTAAGCTCTTCACCACCAATCACAAATCCACCGGTTGGAAAATCTGGAGCTTTGATAATTTTCATCATCTCATCAAGAGTGATGTCTGGGTTGTCGATATATGCAATTGCACCAGAAATTGTTTCAGCAAGGTTGTGAGGTGGAATGTTTGTTGCAAGACCAACGGCAATTCCAGAAGCACCATTAACCAAAAGGTTTGGAAATCTTGAAGGAAGCAAAACTGGTTCTTGAAGAGTGTCATCATAGTTCCATTGCCAAGGAACTGTGTTTTTTTCAAGATCACGAAGCATTTCAAGAGCAAGTGGAGCCATTCTGATTTCTGTATAACGCATCGCAGCTGCACTGTCTCCGTCAACAGAACCAAAGTTTCCATGACCATCAAGAAGTGGAGCACGAAGGTTAAAGTCTTGTGCAAGACGAACCATTGCATCGTAAACCGAGCTGTCACCATGTGGGTGATATTTACCAAGACAGTCACCAACAACTTTTGCAGATTTTTTGTGTGGTTTGTCTGGTGTCAAATTTTGCTCATACATTGTATATAAAATTCGACGTTGAACAGGTTTAAGACCATCTTCAACACGTGGAAGTGCACGATCAAGAATAACATGCTCTGAATATGGAAGCATGCTTTCATGCATGACAACATCAAGCGTTTTATCAATAACATTTTTACCAATTCCGGCAGAAATTAATAGTTGTTGTTTAAGTTTTTTCTTGTTCTCTTTCTTTTCTTCATCGGTTGAGCCTTCAACAAGATCATCAGCAACTCCATTGTCGATAATGTCTTCAATGTCAACTTGCTCGCCAGTTGAAGGAATTGTAACCTTTTGTTCTTCTTCGCCGTTAATGTTTTCTAAATCTTTGTTTTCATTATCACTCATTTCATTTTTCCTTATTCGATGTTATTTTTGTTAAAGTCGGCATTTTCAATGATATATTGCTTTCTAGCATCAATGTTGTCACCCATCAAAACCGTGATCATTTTTTCAGCTTCAGCAGCGTCATCAATTGTAACTCTAACAAGCGAGCGGTTTGCTGGATCCATTGTTGTTTCCCAAAGTTGTTCTGGGTTCATTTCACCAAGACCTTTATAACGTTGAATTTCATATGGTTTTCCACCAATTCTTTCAACTGCTTCTGGAAGCTCGGCATCTGAATAAACATATTCTTGTTTGCCACGTTTCTTGATAAGATAAAGTGGTGGCATTCCGATGAATAAATGACCTTGGTTGATAAGCTCACGCATATAACGATAGAAAAATGTAATCAAAATTGCACGAATATGTGCACCATCTTGGTCGGCATCGGCAAGAATGATAACTTTATGATAGCGAAGCCCATCAAGATTTACATCTCCAATTCCAACACCAAGAGCTGAAATGATTGTTTTGATTTCTTCATTTGCAAGAACTTGTTCAATTCTTTTCTTTTCACTGTTAAGTGGCTTTCCACGAAGTGGCAAAATTGCTTGGAAATGACGATCTCTACCCTGTTTTGCAGAACCGCCCGCAGAATCACCTTCAACAATGAAAAGTTCGTTGTTGACATAGTTTCTGCCCGAACATGCTGCAAGTTTTCCAACAAGGTTATAATTCTCAGCAGAGTTTTTTTGACGTGCAGATTCTTTTGCTTTTCTTGAAGCTTCTCTAACCTTTGCGGCACCAATTGCTTTTTCAATGATGCTTGTAAAGATTTTTCCAGTTCCACGACCTGCAAAATATTTTGTAAGTTCGTTTACAGTTACAGTTTCAACAGCTGGCTTTGCTTCAGGGTTTCCAAGTTTAGCCTTTGTTTGACCTTCAAATTGAATGTTTTTCATTTTGATTGATATGATTGCGGTTAAGCCTTCTCTGAAGTCTTCACCCATCAAATTTTGGTCTTTATCTTTAAGGTTTCCATTCTTTCTTGCCAAATCATTCATGACTCTTGTAAGTCCACTCTTGAAACCAATTTCATGAGTTCCACCTTCGGTTGTTGAAATGTTATTCACGAAAGAGAAAACACTTTCAGCATATGAATCTGTGTGTTGCATTGCAATTTCAACTTTAATTCCGTCTTCTTCGCCTTCAAAAATGATTGGCTCTTCATAAAGTGCGGTTTTGCCTTCGTTAATATATTTAACAAAATCTTTAAGACCGCCGTCATATTTATATGATTTAACAATGGCTTGGTCTTCACCTTCTCTTGCATCTATAAAAACAATTTCAAGACCCTTATTTAAAAATGCAAGTTCTTTAAGACGTTTTGAAACAGTGTCAGCAGAAAATTCAACAGTTTCAAAAATGCTGTCATCAGGCAAAAATGTTACAGTTGTTCCAGTAACATTCGATTTTCCAATTTCAGTGAGTGGCTGAACAGTGTGTCCACCTTTAAGCTTTCCATTAACTTTTGTTAAAGCAAACTTGATTTCATATTTCTTTCCATCACGTTCAACAACAACGTTGCACCATTTAGAAAGTGCGTTAACAACAGAAGCACCAACCCCGTGAAGCCCACCAGAATATGCATAGTTTTCGTTGTTAAACTTTCCCCCAGCATGAAGCTCGGTGTAAACAACTTCAACAGCACTCTTTTTCAAAACTGGATGCATATCAACAGGAATTCCACGTCCATTATCTTCAACTGTAACTGAACCGTCTTTATTTAAGGTAACGATAATTCGGTTACAAAATCCGTTTGCTGCTTCGTCAATTGCGTTGTCAACAATCTCCCAAATAAGGTGATGAAGTCCTTTTGGACCTGTTGTTCCAATATACATTCCTGGGCGAAGACGAACAGCGTCCAGCCCTTCCAAAACTTGAATATCTTTTGCTTGATAAGTTTTATTCATTTTTCCCTGTCCTATATATAATATTCTTTTTATAGTATAACAAATTTAGACGTTTTAAGGCAAACCATTTTTCTTCTTTTTCGCTAAATTTCACACATTTTTCAAGAAATATTTACATCTTTTAAAAGATTAAATAAAAAATGATAAAAAACATAAACTAAATAAAAGGAGAAATTCAATGAAAATTTTATTAACCGGTGGCGGAACAGCCGGACACGTAATGCCCCACTTAGCTTTAATGTCCGATTTTCGTAAATATTTTAAAGACATTGTATATGTTGGAAGCATTTCAGGAATGGAAAAAGACATCATAAAAAAACAAAAAGATATAACCTATCACGAAATTGTCACAACAAAATTTGTTCGAAGAAAAATTTGGAAAAATTTGCTTATTCCATTTAAGCTTATTAAAGCAATTCATCAAAGCAAAAAAATCATTAAACAAGAACAACCAAGCGTTGTTTTCTCTAAAGGTGGATATGTTTCTCTTCCAGTTGTCATTGCATCAAAACGATGCAAAGTTCCTGTTGTTGCACACGAAAGCGATCTTGAAATGGGTCTTGCAAACAAACTCTCAAAACCATATGCAAAAGTGATTTGCACAACATTTGAAAAAACGTCTGAAAGATGCAAAAAAGCAATATGGACCGGCTCGCCAATTCGTAAAGACATGATAAAATCAAAGCAAGAAGCAATGAAAAATCTTGACATTAACACATCTCTTCCAATTCTTGTAATTACAGGTGGAAGCCTTGGTTCAAGGTTTATAAATAATAAAATATGGGACGAAATTTACAACCTTACAACTGAATTTTATGTTCTTCATCTTACTGGAAAAAACAATATCAATCAAAAGTTAATAAACATTCCAAACTATAAACAAATAGATTTCACAATGGATATTGGTTCGGTTTTGTCAGCTTCAGATATAATTGTTTCTCGCGCGGGATCAAATACGATTTTTGAGCTTGCAGTTATGCATAAACCAATGCTTTTGATTCCCCTTCCAAAAGGCAATTCTCGTGGAGACCAGGTTGATAATGCAAAATATTTCAACAGTCAAGGATTTGCAAATTTTGTCACGGAAGAACAGCTTGAAAAACAGACATTAAAAAGCCACATTATGCAAACCTATAAAGAGAGGAATATTTTAATTTCAAATCTTAAAAAGTCGGGGATTTGCCCTGGAAATGAAAAAATTATAAAAATCATATTGCAAAACACAAAACCAGATATTCAACAAAATGAATTAAAAGAAAACAACAAAAAATCGGCAAAATAAAAAGGATACAACAAGTATCCTTTTTTATTAAGATTAATTCTTTTTCCATCTTTTCAAAGTTGGAAAAAGTTTTGTGCAGAATTCTTTCATTTCATCATTTGTCATTCCAGATTGAGCACCAAATTTAGAGCACATTTCAATATATTTTTCCATTGAAACTTTGTCGATAAATTCGCCATTATCATAGCAATATTTGCAATAATCTTGATTGATGCTCCCATCTTTGTTTTTTTCAAGTTGATCAACAGATGAAATTGGCATGGCGCAGCTTTGGCAAATTTTATTTTCCTTTTTTTGTTCTTTTCTTTGTCTTTTCTTCTTCAAACTCTTTAATTTTCTCTTCAATTTCAATATCTTCCTCATCTTCTTCTCGAACATGGGTCATTCCAGTAACATAGGAAATTGGAAGACAGAAAACCATTCCACGAGCAGCAGACTGATAGTCAGTTGCTTGATAAATTGCTTTCATTGTTGGAACAACGTTTTCCTCTGGAACAATGATTAAAACAACTTCATTTTCAGGGTCAATTTTAATTCCAAAAAATTTTTTCTCAGATGGATTGCTGCCTTTACCAGAAAGAACAACTCCGCCGTCTGCTCCAACACTTTTTGCTGCATAAATAACTTCTTCACTATATCCACGTTGCACAACAGCAACAACAAGTTTGAAGCTTCCGTCATCAAAAATTTCATTATCAAAAATGTTCATATCAATCTCCTATAAACTTGGCCTTTGCTCCCAAATAGCCATCAACATCAATAACAAACGATTTTCCATTTCCAGGCTTTGCAAGTGAAAATTCAATTGAAATTGTTTTCATAACTTTTTTTGTGTCTTCAACTCTTGAAATTGCAAGAATAACAACCATGTCGCTTGTTCCAACTTTTAAAGATGAAAACATGCTATATCTTGAAACACCAATGCCACGAATGATGGAAACAACTCTTGCTTGAAGGTTGTGAAGTCTTGTTTTAATTTGATTTTCATATTCACGGTTTACAATGAAAACGCACATTGAAAGTTCATTAATTTCGCTCAGTCTAATTGGTCTTTTAACAGTTTTTTTAACCTTGGATTTTTCCACTTCCGTCCTCCTTCATTGCGTCAAATTGTCCTTCAAAAATCTTTTCAAATTCTTTAGACTTTTCATCATGCTTAATTTGTTCAATTTGGCGGCGGTTATATTCTTCTTCAAGTTTTTCAATGTTCGAGAACATATCAATTCCATATGAAATTCGAAGTGCTTTTTTATATTCTTTAGTTTCGTGTGCTTTAAGCTTGATTTTATAAATAACACCAAGAATTTCAAGAACTAAAATTGGCATAAGCCCAACAGAAGCGATAAGTCCAAATCCTTGAACCCCACCCCCAAATCCGCTTGCAAAACCAATCATCATTGGCAAGATAAATGCGGCACACATTGGACCAGATGCAACCCCACCCGAGTCAAATGCAATTGAAACAAAAGATGTGCTTGAAAATGGCATTATCAAAAGGACAAGACCATATCCAATTCCAACAATCCACCAAATTGAAAGGTTGAAAATAATTTTAACAACAAAAATTGAAACGGCAAGCATCATTGCAATCGCAATTGCAAAAATAACTGATCCTTTTTTAATGTTCCCTTGTGTAACATCGTCAACCTGACTTCCAAGAACTTTAACAGCTGGCTCAGTAAATGTAATCAAGAAACCAACTATAACTGCAAAAACAATTGAAAAAGCCTTGCTTCTTGTTGCAAGAAATTTTCCAACAGCTGTTCCCATTTCCATGATTCCAAAATCAATTCCAAAAAGGAATAAATAAAGACCAACAAATGTGATAATGCTGCTTACAGTAAGCGAAATTTTCTTTTTCTTTGGAAGTTTCAAAAAACAAATATCAAAAATGAAAAAGATAAGCAAAAGCGGAAGCATTCCAAGCATTGTATTAAGCAAAACATCAAGAAAAATATTAAGTGATTCCGATGCCATTGGATTTACACTTCCCTTCCCAGATGTGATAAGTCCAAGAAATGCAACAGCCAAAATTGGACCAAGCGAAGCAATTCCTATAACTCCAAAATTATCACTGTTTGACTTTGCATTCTTGTTTCTTGCAATTCCCGATGCAAGTGCAAGCAAAAATGGAGATGTAACTATTCCAGTTGTAGAACCACCAGCATCAAATGCAATTGCTACAATGCTGTCAGGAATAAAAATACAAATAAGAAAGATTAAAGCAAATGTTGAAAGAATTACATATTTATAGTTGATAGATTTAATGATTCTAAAAAGTGCAAAAGCAACAAAAATTCCAACACCAGCACCAATCATGAAAATAAACAAAAACTTGTTAACATTGATTCCATTTTCAATAACTTGTCCTGCAAGAACATTAACATCTGGCTCAGCAATCGTTGCAACAAGACCAAAAATAAACGCAAAAAGCAACACAACCGTCATTTTTGAAAACCTGTTAACCGAATCTCCAACATTTGACCCCATTCTCATTACAGAGCCATCAATGCCCGACAAAAATAATACTTCGCCGACAACGATGATTGCCATTGAGCCGATAAATTTTAAAAGCAGATTTGTTTCAAAATGAGCAAAAGAAAAATGCAAGACTAAAACCACCAACAAAATTGGCAGAACTCCCAGCCCCACATCTTTAAATTTTGAAAACAAATATTTCATTAAATTTTATCTCCAGTCAACAGAACCAATAACGTCTGCATCAAAACGACGTTTGTTTTTGCCGCGTGGCTTGCGATTTGTAACCTTCTTTTTTGGTGCCACTGCAGGTTTTTGAACTGGTGCAGGAGCAACCCTAGGCTCGGTGTGAAGCTTAATTTCAACACGAACTGGCTCAGAATTGTTTGAAGATGTAACAATTGTTTTTGGAGTATCGTTTTCACGAACATTAACAACAACTGGTTTTGTTTCTTCTTTCTTTGCTTGTTCAACTTCAACCTTTACTTCTGGCAATTTTTGTTCTGATTTTTTATCTTTCATTTTTGCCAAGATTAAATCAAGTTCAGCTTTATCTTCTTCAAGCTCTTTCTCAGCAGCAATTTTAGCTTGTCTTTTCTTTTCAACATCTTCAAACATTCTTGAAAATGTATTTTTTGCTTTTTCAACATCAGAATCAGAGAATGTTTTCTTCTTTTCTTCAACTTTTTCACTTGCAGAAATATTTCTTTTTGCAAAGAAGTCATCAAAGTCTGAAGATGTTTTGCGATCTTGATTTGCTGGTTTTGAAACATAGTTCGAAACAGGAGAACTTTTGAAAACTGGTTCAGCTTTTGTTTGCTGTTCTGGTTCAGATTTTTTAAGTGGAGAGTCAAAAAGATTTGAATCGTAAACAGGATTATTGCTTTCAACTTTGTCAACCTTTCTCCAATTTTTAAAATGTTTAAGGTCAACAACATCGGTTGCAGGTTTAGAAAGCGGACCATTATATCTTGCGGTCTGCTCGCTTTCACCATAAACACGAGAAACTGTGTTTTTAGATTTAGCACTATCTTCTTGTTTAACTTCTTGAAGAGCTTTTTTGAATGCTTTTTTCTTTTCACGACTGTCGAAAATATCTATCATTGTTCTCCACTCCTATTTCTGTTTGATTAAATTATATATTATATATTGTAAAAATCCAAACAAAATAAAGCAAAATTTTCAATTTAGATAAATATTTTTACAGTGCCATTAAGAAAGCAATAATGATTCATAAAACATTTTCAAACATTTGTTCTATATTTGGTTGCTTTTCTAAAAATTATTTGTTATAATGTTTTCAAACATATGTTCGGAGAAATGAAATGAAAAAATATATCACACTTGCAATAATGCTTACACTTCTTGATGGAAAAGTTCACAAAGCAAAACAACTTTCTGAGAAATTTGAAGCATCACTGAAAACAATTTACAGAAGCATTGACACTTTGCTTCTTGCTGGAATGCCCTTGTCAGTAACACTTGGCAGAAATGGTGGTTTCAGTTTGCTTGATACAAGCAAAATAGACTCTGGTTTTTTCACAAACAATGAACTTTGCTCTTTCCTTTCATTCATCAGTGCAAACCCTGGAAAGTTTGAAAGCGAGGCAAATTCTTCCCTTCTCGAAAGAATTAAAAATTCTTGCAACAAACAATCAAAGTCTTTAATAGAAAAAAGCCAGCAACTTATTGTTGACACCGATGTTTGGGGTTCTGCAGGAAACTTTAACACGAATCAAAACATCATTAGTCAGGCAATTGAAAACACATTTAAAATAAAAATAAACTATTCAGAAAAAGAACTTACAAAACGAACAATTCATCCATATGCTTTGGTTTTTAAAACAGGTTCATGGTATGTTTATTCTTTCTGCGAGCTTAAAAATAGTTTCAGACTTTTCAAACTTTCAAGAATTAAAAACATTGTAGTATTACCAGAAAAATTTGAAAGACAAAATATTAATTGCCTTGATAAACCATGGAACAATTCATTTCAAAAAAATCTCGAAAAAATCAATCTTGTTTTAGAAGTTAAAAATCAATTTTTACCCGAATTATATGACTGGATTGGAACAAATTTTTCAACCATTAAATCAAATGAAAATCAAACCACAATTTCAACAATTGCAGCAAACTCAATTGGACTTATTCACCGCATAATGCAATATGGAAATAACGTTAAAGTTGTTGCACCAAATAGTGTTATTTCAAGCATCAAAAACGAATGCGAAAACATCTATAAAAAATATCAAGCATCATAATTTAAAATTATAAAAAAACGCAAAAATGAATATTATTATATAAAAAACAATTAAAATTTAAACATTTACGATAAATTTAGTCAAAAAGTTTGGTTTCGAATTCTTTTTTAAACTTATCTTCTTTCATATACTCAATAACTCCTTCTTCTGCCAAACAATCAATAAATTCACCCATTGATTTAAACATTTTTGGAATAAAGAAATAATATGCAAGTGACCCCGGAACCGCATTAATTTCATTAAGGTAAATGTTCATTTTTTTGTCCATAATAAAGTCAATTCGGCAAACACCAAAAAGTCCAAGATCTGTGTAAACCCTTTCAGAAATTTGTCTTATCTTTTCAACCAATTTTTTAGGCAAATCATCAACAAATTTTTTATTTTCAGACAAATATCCACCACCTTTAGATGGTGCTTTTTGTGTTGTATTTTTGACCCTATTTTTAGATGGAATATTCTTTTCATCACCAATATATTTGTCTTTAAAACTTAAAATCTCATCGCTTCTTAATGGCTTGTCAATTTCGCTTAAGATGACCTTTCCATCTTTTTTCATAACTGCAATATTAAATTCAACCATCTTGTCAAGAACTGCTTTTTCAATCAATACTTTTTCATCAAAAGCAAGCGATGATTCTATATTATTTAAAAATTCTTCTTTATTTTTCGCAACAAAAATTCCAATACTACTTCCAAGAGATGCAGGCTTAATGATCACAGGATAACCAACATTTTCAACTTTTTTTAATACATGTTCCCTATCATTTTTCCACTCTTCGAGCGAAGTTTTAAAATATTTTAAAAATGGAATCTTTAAACCATCAAAACAATATTTTGAAAGAAGTTTATCCATGCAAATCCCAAGGGCTGTATGGCCTCCAGAACTTACAGGAATTTTTGAAGCAAGCAAAATATCAGAAAGCATTCCACACTCGCCAATTCCACCATGACAACAGTTTATTGCAGAATAGATTTCAATATTCCTATCAAACAAACCTTTCTTATAATAAAGGCAATTGTCGTTAGTTTTTAAAAAAGCCTTATAAAACTGATTTTGCTTATAAGTGTTTTTAAAATCTTTAAACATATGCGAATTTAAATTTTTTCCCGCAAAATAAAACCACTCGTTGTCTCGATCAATATAAATAGGAACAAGATTAAATTTTCCATTATATCGATTTTTAACAATCAGAGCGGTTATAATTGAAATATCGTGTTCAAACGACTTTCCACCAAAAATCAATAAAATATTTCTCATATTATCCCCCACAAATAAAGTTGTGGAAGATTTTCATTAATTATAGTTATCTGGCAAATCATTTTCAAACAAAACAACATCACCTGGTTTCGTAATTTCTGAAAGAAGTGATGTTGCCTGACCAAGACTTCCTGCACGAATAATTCTATCTTCAGGCATATTTGCTTCTTTAAGTCCAGCAAGCAAGCTTTCATAGTTTGTTGTTCCGTTAATGATAACAAAATCAGCAGTTTCAGCAATCATTTTGCCAAGTTGTTTGTTCGATTCAACTTGTTCTTTCCCAAGTTCAACAAGTCCAGGAGTGATGACAACTTTCGTTCCGTCATAATTTGCCAAAACCTCAAGAGCAGCTTTTGAACCTTCCACACTACCATTATATGCATCATCAATAATAACAAGTGAGCCATTTGATGGAACAAGTGCCATTCTGTGTGGAGAAGGAACCAAAATTTCTATTCCTTTCAAAATTTCTTCAATTGTAAGACCGAGCGATAGACAAACTGAAACACAAAGAATAATGTTTGAAACATTGTGTCTTCCAAGCAAACCGGCATGTGTTTTATAGGTTTTACCATTGTAAACAATTTCAAATGAAACCCCACGATTGTCATATGAAATCTTTCTTGCATAAAGATTTTTTGAAGAATCAAAACTTGTGCAAAGTTCTTTTTCGGCAGTGCATTTATCAAATAAAACATTGCATTTTTCACAATCACCATTAAAAAACATTTTGCCGTTTGTTTGACTGATATAGTCTGCAAGTTCACCTTTAGTATTTAATAGAGCATCTTCACTTCCAAAAGTTAAAAGATGTTGATTTCCAAGACCAGTGATAATTCCGATGTTAGGTTTTACAATATTGCAAAGTTCTTTAATGTCGCCAACATATCTAGCACCCATTTCTGCAATAAATATTTGATATGATTCAAGCGAGTTTTCAAGAACTGTTTTTGAAATTCCAAGCGGAGTATTGAAACTCTGTGGAGTTTGCAAAACTTTATATTTCACTGAAAGCATTGTTGAAAGAATGTTCTTCACAGATGTTTTTGCATAACTTCCAGTAATTCCAATTTTAATAAGATTTTTATCTGCATCAAGCTTCGCTGTTGCTTTTTTAACAAACTTTTTGTTGTGAAGAATTTCAAATGGCAAAGTAATATAATATGCAAGGCAAACAAGAAGAGGAACAAACATTGGAATAAGTCCAACTGCTCCATGTTTGAAATATGGAATATATAAAAATGAAATATTCAAAATTACAACAGTTAAAACAAAAACCAAAGCTGAATAAACAACAACAAGTCTTGTCATTCGTTTAGTATAGCGAAGTGGAACCTTCTGTTTAACAGAATATTGATTTACGATATAAACAATACAGAAAATCAAATAGAAAACAAGACCAAGATATGTCATGATCTTATAAACAAAAAAGTCTTCAAGAAGAACATTTGTTATAAGGAGTGCCGCACATGAAAGGAACGACAAAACAACAAGCCTTCCCCATTCATTTCCCTTATTGTCTTTAATCCATTTAAAATAACCTTTCATTTTATAAGATGAAAGTTGCAACACATGCAAAAATTTATAGCCAACAAAAGCCATTAAAATTGCATTTGTAACAGCAATTGCCATAACAAGCCAGAAAGTTAGCCATGTGTCAAAACCAAAAGGAGCTGGCATGTCTGCAAGATTGCTCGAGTTTTCAAGTAAAAGTTGTGAAAAATTCATAATATTTCTCCTTCTTTTATTTTATAATAAAAACTAAAATATCGCAACCAAAAACAAATATTTGAGAATATATTTTAAAAATCACAACCGTTATAACATTTAAGATGCGACATAAAAAATATTAAACCAAATTAAAATCAGCCATTCAGTATAAAGTTTTTGAAACTCTCAAAAAATAAATCAAAGTTATCAAGATACGAAAAATGACCTGCATTTTTAACAATAAGTAACTTGCTGTTTTTTAATAGCGAATTATACTTTTTAGCCATCGATAATGGTGTTTCACTATCTTTTTCACCATAAAACAATAGAATTTGCGTTTTTATTTGCTTTGCTTCTTTTTTCAAATCACGATTTACAACATTAATAAAGGTCTGTTTCATGATTGGTGAAAGTGCTTTGTAATCTTTCGAACCATAGCTATCAAGAACACTTTTTGGTGCTTTTCCACTTAATACTTTTTTCTTTAAATGTTTATATTTTCTCACTTTAAAAAAATATTTTATACCACGTTTTGGTCTAAGCCCAGCACCATCAACCATCATAATTTTATTAATTAAAAATGGATATTTATTTGCAAGCAAAATTGCAACCCGCCCACCAAATGAATGGCAAACAATATCAACACTTTTTCCTTTTGCAATTTTCACAATAAGCTCAACAAGATCAGAAACATAATCATCAAGACAATAAGGTTCTTCTGGTTCGCCAGTTTCTCCGAATCCCGCAAATGAAACAAAAACCATATTGCGATCAATCTCTGCAATATGGTTTTTCATAATGGCAAAAGAGTTTTTATCTCCACCCCAGCCGTGTAAAAAAAATATAAATTTTCCCTCTCCAGGAACAAAATCAAAATCCATGCTTAACAATAAATCAAAAATTCTTAAAGTGCTTTATGCATTACAATGGCACTGTTTTCACCATAGTATTTTTTTCTTATGCTAATTTGCGAAAAATTCATTTTTTGATAAAGTGAGATCGCAGGAATATTATTTTCATTAACCTCTAAAAACAAATCTTTCACACCCTTCTCTTTCATTATATTTTCATAAGAAGCCAAAAGTTCCTTAGCATATCCTTTTCTTCTAAATTTTTCATCAACACACACTTGCAAAATATCAGACTCATCAATAGATATGCTTGCTGAAATGAAGCAAACAATCTTGCCTTCAATTTCGCCCTTAACAACAATATAATTATTATTTTTTAAAATATAATAAAAATCCTGATGTTCCAACTTTTCAAGGCAAGAAATTTGAAGTTTATCAAGCTGATTTTTATCAGAAATGTCAGCAATTGAAAATTCCATTATCTTCCCCCAGAAAGTTTGTTTTCACGTTGAATTTCCGCTTGGGACTTACGCAAATATAATGGTCTAATTTCTGAAATTGTTACATTTTTTCCGTTAACAATTGCATCAATTTCATTATAGGCAAGCATTGGTTCAAGTGTTGTTAAAAGTCCAATTTTTTTCATTTTTTCAGCAAGTGCTGAATCTGAAACAACATATGATTGATTTGAGCTAAGGTCATTAACATTCACACAATCCATTGTTCCATTTGATGTTTTTAAATATACAAAATCAGAAAAACCAACAAGAACAACATTCAATCCGTTTTTAAAATAGTCAAAAGAATTGAATGTTTTAAATTTAATGTTTTTTGTGATTCCAAGTCCTTTTGCAATTGAAACGGCAACACGAATCCCAGTGAAACTTCCAGGTCCAATATTTACACAAATTTCATCAATCGAATCGATATCACAACAACAATCTTTTAAAAGTGTGTCAATAAGTTCCATAAAACGGTCAGCCTTTACACTTTCACTTTCAATCATTTTAATAATTTGTCCATTTTCAAGCAAAGCAACTTTTTGTTGATATGATGCATCTAAAACTAATGTTTTCATTTTAACTCCTAAAAAATAATTTCTCTTTCGTTGTCGCCAAGTTTATTTATTTGAACAACTTTAACATTTTTATCAAAAAACTCAGAAGCACGTTCAGGCCATTCAACAAAGCAAACTCCGCCACCATAAAAATATTCTTCAAATCCAATATTGTAAAGCTCGTTTGGATCATTAAGTCTATAAAGATCAAAATGATAGATTGGAAATTTATCAAGATCATATTCATTCACAATGGTAAATGTTGGACTTGTTACTTGTTCATCATCGCCACCAAGAGCTTTAACAATTCCTTTAACGAAAGCTGTTTTTCCAGCACCAAGATCACCAATCAAAAGCACAATATCACCTTTTGATATTGTTTTAACAAATTCACTTGCAATTTTGTTTGTCTCTTGAATGTTTTTTGAAATATATTTCATCATATCACCCTGCTTGTGCCAATTCTGTTTGCACCAGCACGAATAAGTTCTTCAGCTTGAACTGGAGACTTAATTGCACCACTGGCCTTAATTGCACATTTTCCTTCTAATAGTTCATGAAGATATGAAACATCTTCAACATTTGCCCCACCTGAGCCATAGCCTGTCGAAGTCATCACATAATCAATTTTTGCTTTTACACATGCCTTGCATACATTTTTAATTTCATCACGTGAAAGATAGCACGTCTCAATCACTGCCTTAATAATTCTACCTTTTGAAATTCTTACAATACGACTAAGCTCATCTTTAATATAAGAATAGTCGCCTTCTTTAGCTTTTGAAATGTTGATTACAACGTCAAGTTCATCAGCACCATCTGAAATTGCACTTCGTGCTTCTTCAACCTTTGTTGCAATTTTATTTACACCAAGTGGAAAACCAACAACTGAAACAATTTTAATTTCCGGTTTAGAACTTTTTGAAATAATATCTTTTGCAACAAACACATTTGTTGGGTTCACACAAACGGCATAATATGAATTCTTAATCGCAATGTTCACAAGAGTTTTAATGTCTTGATCAATTGCTCTTGGATCAAGAAGTGTAAACTCAACAGCATCGTGCAGATTTAATGGTTGATTTGTTTCAACATATTTTTCTCTTCTCTTAAAAAGCATAAATACTCCTAAACGGCGGTTTTAATGCAATATTTCAATAAAATATTGTTAATTTTGCGTTTTTTTTAAATTATAACTTTATATAATATTTTTCGTTGTTGAGGTTTTGATTGTGAAATTCTGAATGCTTTTTTAAGCATCGTAACACTCTCTGAAAAGTTCTTATTATCAATATGATAAAATATTCTTGCAATTTTATCACCTTCAGAAATCTTGTCTCCTTCTCCAACCATAAGAACAATTCCAGCATTTTCATCTTTCAGTTTTCCATTTCTGAATGCAAGATTCATATAGGCATTAAAAACCCTTGAAATTACAATATCATTAACATAGCCCGATTTATTTGCAGACAAATATGAAACATGAATTCCATCAAGTAGTTTTTCAGGCGTGTGTTTAAAATCAACAAATTCACCACCATATTCAGAGATAATCTCTCTAAATTTATTGAGAGCAGTTCCACTGTTGATCGCATCATCAAACAACCTTGCTGCATCTGGTCTTAAAATTGTTGGGTCAGACAAGATCAATGCATTTATGACAAGCTCCTTTGAAACGTCAAGAAGCTTAGATGCATAAAGTGATTTTTCACAACGAATTACTGACAAAGCTTCTTCAACTTCAACCCTGAGTCCAACAGATGATCCAAGCGGTTGATCAAGATTGCTTATCACACTTGAAACTAAAAAGCCAGCAATCTTTGCACTTTCAACAAGATATTTAGCAAGTGTTTCTGCATATATTTCTGATTGAAACATTGCCCCTTCACCTGTTTTAACATCAAACACAAGAGCGCTTGCCCCAGTTGCAATTTTCTTTGCAAGAATTGAAGCAGCTGTGAATGGAATTGAATTTATATTAAATTTCTTCGCAAGTATATATAATTTTTTATCAACCAAAGCAAAGTCATCTTCTTCAATTACTCCGGCATTAGTTTTATTTATAATTTGAACAAGTCTATCTCTTGAAATTCGAGCATCAAATCCATCAAATAAGCGAAGTCTATCAAGAGAATTATTGAAAGATCCATATACGTCTGAAAGTGATTTAACATTTTTGACACCAAGCGAAGCTAAAACAGACATAAAAATTAAAGTGCTTGCATCTGAAAATTCACCAGCACTATGCTTGTCAATAACAAAACCAACATCTTTTTTAATGTCTAATTTTCTTCCAGTTTTTGCTAAAGCATCTGCAAGAAAAAATGTTTCCTCATATGAGAAATTATTTTCATCAATCAAACGAAGAAAATCAAGCATTTTCGCTTCATTCAATTTGCCTTGATAATATGACAAAATAATGAAGCTTATTTCTTCTTTAGAAAGTGAAAGACCATTTTGTTTTTGCTCTAATATTTCAGAAATGTTCATAAAATACTCCTACTTGTATTATACCCGTTAAAAATAAAAGTGGCAACTGTTTAAGAAAGTATATTATAAAATAATATTGTCAAAACTCTATTCATGGAACGAAGCAAATTTGCCAAATTTTTAGATAATGTTGCAGTTGGAATTCTTGTGTTTTTTCTTTCATATTTAACAGCTAAAAAATATATTAAAACAAAAACAACATGTCTTATCATTTCAATTCTGATCATGTGTCTTTTTATTCTTGCTGTGCACAAAATTCAAAACAGAAAATATGCAAAACTTGGTCTCAAAAAACAAGAACAAAAACAAATTGAAACATTAACATATTTTTTAAAATCTCAATCAAAAATTAAACAAAATTCAGTCATAAAACAAATATTTAAAAATCAATATATCACATATAAAAATCAATTTTTCATTTTAAAAAATCAGATCGCAGTGCTTAATAAATTTTCAAAAAATCAAGCAACTGAAGAAGATGTATTTTATATAATTTCAAATTCGGATTTTTTAATAAAAAACGGAATTGAAGAAGTTTCAATTTTATGCTCAGCATATGACAAAAATATAAATACAACACTATTGAAAAACAAAAACTTTAATATTGTATTTGTCACCCCGGAAATATTATATTCACTTGCAAAAAACAACAAATATAATTTGCCAGAAATTGAAAAAACGCAAAAAATCAAAAAAACAAGTGAATTTCGCACAATATTTGCCAAAAATCATGCAAAATATTTTTTTAGAGTTTCAATTCTTCTTTATATATTTTCAATGATTATTCCTTTTTCTAGGCACTATATTTATTTCGCAACGGCATCATTATGCATTTCATTTATACTTTTAATCTTCGGAAAAAATGAAAAAATTGTTTTCAAATATCGAATTTTAGATGAAGAATTTAATAATAAAAATAATGAAAAATAGATTTTAAAATTCAATAAATTTAAACAAATTCAACATGGTCGCACAAAAAAATAGACCAATGGTTTGGTCTATTTTTCTATAAATTTTATCTTTTAACAACAAGTTTGTTTTTCTCAAGATGTGAAATTAAATTGTTTAAGAATTCATCAATTTCAGAACCCTCAAGAGTGTGGTCCTTGCCGCAAAGTTCATATGTTACTGTAACGTTCTTTGTTTCAGAACTTCCATCACCTTCATAGATATCTTTCAAAACATATCCATTTGAAATTTTAGAACGATATTTATTTAAGATTTGTTCAAGCTCACCATATAACATTGAAGAAGGAACTGAAACACTAACATCAAGTTTAACACTCTGGAATTTTGATGGAACTTTTGCTTTTTTAAAGAAACCGTGTTTGCTTGCAAGTTTTCCAAAGTCAAGTTCAAGACAAACCATATTAAGTCTTTTATCAATAGATTTTGATACTTTAGGATTAAGAACACCAACATATCCAAAATCATCTTCTCTTGAAACAATTCTGAATGTGTTATATGGGTGCATGAAAGATGGTTTGTCGCCTTCTTTCAAGAAAAGTTCAAGTTGAAGTTCATTTTTTGCATAATCAAGAACAAATCTTTTCATTTCTGTAAACAAGTCTTGAACGTTTTCCGTTTGACTCGCAAACACAACTGCAAGATGTTTTTCTTCATTAACAAGATTTTCAGAATTAAGACTTGGAGCAACTCTTCCAACTTCATAAACACGAATGTCTGAAAGTGCATTTCTGTTTTCAGAAACAACTTTAAGCATTGTTGGAAGAAGTTCACTTCTAATTCCACTTTGACCAGCATTTGAACTGTCAAGAAGCTTTACAACGCTTTCACTTTCAATAAAGTGTGATTTATTGAAGTCTGCAAAGTTCCAAATATGAGTTTGAACTTCGACTGCATCATATTTTACAGCAAGAAGCTTTTTCACTTCATATTCTTCCCTTACTTGAACATTAAGTTCAACAGGAGCTGGGTTAAAGCTGAGTGGTGCAGGAACAATGTTGTCATAGCCATACATTCTTGCAATCTCTTCAACCAAATCTTCTTTCATAGAAACATCTTTAGTTGCACGATATGTTGGAACTTCTGCAGTGATAACATCACCATTTTGTTTTACACCAAAACCAAGTGCTTTTAAAACTTTAACAATTTGTTTATCTTCGATTTGTGCACCAATTCTTCGTGAAATAAACTCTGATGTGATATCAATTGTTTTTTTATCATAATGTTTTGAATATACATCGGTAAATGCACTTGAAATAATAATGTTTTTATCGATATGTCTTAAAACTTCCAAAAGTCTGCCAAGAGCAATGCTTGTAAGTTCTGGATCAAGTGATTTTTCATAACGTTGAGAAGCATCTGTAACAAGACCGATTGCTCTGCTTGTTTTTCTGATCATTACAGGGTCGAAGTTTGCACTTTCAAATAAAACATTTGTTGTGTCGTCTGAAATTGATGCTTTAAGCCCACCCTTGATTCCAGCAATTGCAACAGGAACTTTTTTGTCGTCAGCAATAACAACTGCACCTTCTGGAATTTCATGTTCTTCGCCTTCCAAAGTTAAAAGCTTATCGCCTTTTACTGCCTTCAATACTTTAATTCCATGAACAACGTTATGATCAAAAGCATGCATAGGTTGCCCAGTTTCAAGCATGATATAGTTCGTAATATCTGCCAAGAGATTGATATCTCTCATTCCTGCATAGCACAAACGAATTGCCATTTGCATTGGAGATTTTTTAACAGTAACATTGTCAACAGCAATTCCGCCATAACGATAGCAATCTGGATTGTTGTTCTCAATATCAAGTTTTTGAAGTCCATCAAATTTAGAAAGATCAATTGTTTCAAGTGGTTTAAGTTCCTTATCGAAAATTGCAGCAAATTCACGAGCCAAACCATAGTGACCCCAAAGATCTGGACGGTTTGTTAATGTTTTATTGTCAATTTCAAGAACAACATCGTCAACAGGCCAAACATTTTTAATGTCTTCACCAAGTGGAACCTCTTCTTGAACGTCCATTATTCCGTCATCATCTGCACCAATTCCGAGCTCAGCAGCACTGCAACACATTCCGAAAGATTCAACACCAACAAGCTTTGCTGGCTTAATTTTCATTCCAGAAACACAACCACCAACAGTTGCAACACATGTTACCATTCCCACTCTAACGTTCGGAGCACCGCACACAATTTGAAGAATTTCTTTTTTAATGTCAACTTTCAAAATATGCAAATGATTTGATTCAGGGTGATTTTCACATTCAATAATTTTTCCAAAAACAACACCATAGGTGTCTTTACCTTTTTCTTCATATCCTTCAATTTCAGCAGTTGCCAAATTGAATCTTTTAACAAGTTCTTCAGTTGAGATTCCGTCAAGGTTAACAAAATCTTTAATCCAATTCATTGAAATATACATTCTTTTATCCCCCTAAATTTTTGTTCCATATTGGCTGAGAAGTTTGATATTTCCGCTGTTAAGATAGCGAATGTCTTCAAGACCAGTTCTGATCATAACCAAGCGATCAAATCCAAGGCCAAATGCAAAACCATTATATTTATCAGGATCGATTCCTGCCATTTTCAATACATTTGGATGAATCATTCCGCATGGGCAAAGTTCAAGCCAACCAGTTTTAGAACAAGAGTTGCAACCTTTTCCACCACAGAATGGGCATGTTGTATCAAGCTCAAATGAAGGCTCGGTGAATGGGAAAAATCCAGGACGAAGACGAACGTTAACATCTTTTTTGAAAACACCTTTAAGCATTTGTTTCATGAAATAAATAAGGTTCGCAACTGAAACATTTTCATCAACAACAACACCTTCAACTTGGAAGAATGTGTTTTCATGTGTCGCATCAAGTGCTTCGTTTCTGAAACATCTTCCTGGGAAAATAACACGGCATTTTGGTCCATGAGTTCTTAAAATTCGGTTTTGAGCTGCAGATGTTTGTGTTTTCAACACTTCACCATTGTCAAGCCAAAATGTGTCTTGCATGTCACGTGCTGGGTGTGATGCAGGAACGTTAACCGAGTCAAAGTTGTTATATTCGGTTTCAATTTCATTTCCATCTTCAACAATGAACCCCATTGAAACAAATGTGTCAATAATTTGTTTTTGAAGAATTGTTCTTGGTGAAAGTGCCCCAGTTTTTAAATCAAGTGGCAAAGTATAGTCAATTCTCTTGTCATTTTTAAGTTCTTCTTCAAGAGCAAGAGCTTCAACCCTTTCTTTAAGATTTTTAGATGTTTCTTCAACATTTGTTTTAAGTTGATTGATAAGCATTCCAATTTCTTTCTTTTGGTCATTCGGAACAAGTCTGAAATCTGCCATTAAGTATGTGATCTTACCTTTCTTGCCAAGAAATTCCAAACGCAAATTTTCAACATCTGCAAGAGATTTGACATTTTTACAGAACTCTCCAAATTCTTCTTTAAGTTTTAAGATTTTTTCTTTCATTTTTCTTCTCCTTCATAAAATAAAAGCGCCCATGGAGATTGACTCTCCAAGGACGCATTGAAAGCGTGGTACCACCTTGTTTCACACAAAAAGTGCCTTATTTAAAGCCTTTCACGGGGCAATCCGTCTTGCCATTTCCTGCAAGCAACTCTTATACCGAAATTCATTTTCAACTGAACCGCATTGTTTCACAGCCACGAACAACACTCTCTTTTAGGAATGAAGAAAACTACTTTGCATCGTCAACGTCTTTATTAATAATCATATTATAAACCAAAATGGCTTAAAGTCAAGCAAAAAACTAATTTGCTTCAAGAACATGTTTAACTTTCTTCTTCATTGAGAAGCGATAAACTACCAACTTTTTACCAATATGGCAAACAGGTTCTGCGTTAAGCTTTGTTGAAATTTCTTCAAGCATTGCCTTATAATCTTCATCACTTGAAAGAACAGAAATTTTAACAAGTTCTTTAGCATCAAGTTCCATTGAAATTTGAGAAAGAACATTATCAGAGATTCCATCTTTACCAATAATTACAGTTGCATCAATCTGACTTGCAAGTGCACGAAGCTTTGCACGAGTTTTAGAATCCATATATACTCCTTTATTCATCTGGGAAATATTCAAAGTCAACATCTTTAACACGAATAATGCTGCCTTCTTTTGCCCCACGTTTTTTAAGTTCTTTAATTATACCCTTTTCTTTTAAAACCTTTTGGAAATATGCAAATGATGTATAGTCATCAACAACAATATTTCGAACAAGTTCGTCAATAAAGCCACCAGAAAGGACAAATGCACCATCGTCTGAACGAGAAATTTCATAGCGATTTTCGTCTGGACGAGTATATACAAATGGTGTAAATTCAAGAGGTTTCTTTGGTGGAAGTTCTTGAAGCTTTTTATAAACAACTTTCAAAAGTTCATCAAGATTTCGGTTTGAGACAGCGGAAATTTCAACAACATCATATTTGGTTTTAAGTCTTGAAAGATGTTTTTTGAAATCTGAAATTTGTTTTTCAGTTGCAAGATCGCACTTGTTCAAAACAATAATTTGTGGAAGTGCTGAAACTTCTTTTCCATATTTTTTAAGCTCATTATTGACAATTTTAAAATCATTATAAGGGTCACGATCTTCACTTCCAGAAACATCAATAACATGAAGCAAGAGTCTTGTTCTTTCGATATGACGAAGGAAATAGTGTCCAAGACCCACACCTTCACTTGCACCTTCAATGATTCCAGGGATATCGGCAATTACAAAACTTTTGTCATATACTTTAGCAACACCAATATTTGGAGAAAGTGTTGTGAAGTGATAGTTTGCAATTTTAGGTTTTGCAGCAGTAAGCATTGAAAGAAGTGTGCTTTTCCCTACATTTGGGAAACCGACAAGACCAACATCTGCAATTGTTTTAAGCTCCAAAATGACCTGTTTTTCTTCAGTAAGCTGACCAGTTTGTGAGAATGCAGGTGCTTGACGTTTGCTTGATTTAAAATGATAATTTCCCTTTCCGCCTTCACCACCAACAAGTGCAACAACTTTGTCACCATCATTGAAAAGGTCTGCCAAAATTCCACTAGTTTCGCTGTCTTTTATAACTGTTCCACAAGGAACTTTAATGATAAGATTTTTTCCACATTTGCCAGTGCAGTTTCCACTTCCGCCATTTGAACCATCTTCTGCACGATAATGCTTTGTGAACTTAAAGTCTGCAAGTGTGTCAAGTTGACGATCAGCAACAAAAATAATATCGCCACCCTTTCCTCCATCACCGCCATCTGGACCACCCTTGCGGACAAATTTTTCAGTATGAAAAGAAGTCTTGCCGTTTCCGCCCTGACCTGCTTTGATATATATTTTTACTCTATCAACAAACATTTTTCCTTTCCTTTACTTTTATTTTTTGATTAATCTTTGATATTCATTGCAATATTGTTTAAACTTGCAAATTTCACATTTTGGATTTCTTGCAGTGCAAACATATCTTCCGTGAAGCACCAACGCATAGTGTGTGCTGCTCCAATACTTTTTAGGCAAGATATTTTCAAGTTGTAATTGTGTTTTTTCTGGAGTATTCGCTTTCGCAAGACCAAGTCTGTTTGAAACACGAAAAACGTGAGTGTCAACTGCAATCGCTGGCTGACCATATACCATTGAAACAACAACATTTGCAGTTTTTTCGCCAACTCCACGAAGAGATTTAAGTTCTTGTTTTGTTTTTGGAAAATTTCCACCAAACTTAGTCAAAATATCTTGCGATATACTTTTAATTGCAAGAGCTTTATTGTGATAAAATCCACAACTTCTGATTTCATTTTCAATTGTTTCAAGTGGAAGCGATGCAAAATCTTCAGGAGTTTTATATCTTTTAAACATTTCTTTTGTAACTTGATTTACACGTTTATCAGTGCACTGAGCAGAAAGCACAACAGCAACAAGCAACTGAAATGGTGTTTCATATTCAAGTTCACACTTTGCATCTTTATATTCGTTTTGAATTTCTTCAATAAGTTTTTTATTGTTCATTATCTGATGTTCTTTGTTTTCTCATAGATTTGTTCATAATGAAGAAGAGTTACAGCATCGTTAAAGTTACGAATGTTAAGACCTGTAAGTTTTTGAATTTTATCAATTCTATAAAGCAAAGTGTTGCGGTGCATAAAAGTGCTTCTGCTTGTTTCACTGATGTTAAGATTATTTGCAAAAAATTCATCAATGCTTTGGCGAAGTTCAACATCTTTAAAAATGTCTATAAGGTTCTTAGTAAGATATGTGTCTGCAAGTTCAACCTTTTCATCACCATTGAGATATTTATACACTTTTTCCATGAAATCTATCTTTTTATTCGATCTTTTATTTTCAGCAGAATTAGCCATTTTTCTCTCCTTTGTTCTTATTCATGATATAGTATAACAAATTTCGTGTAAAAATCAATTGTTTATAAAACTTTAATAAAAGTATTTTTATCAAAAATAAAAATTTGATTATTTTTAGCTATAGTGTTCAATTTTTCATCAGACAAATCATCGATTTTTACAAAAGAAACAACCATTACTTCCATTTGCTCACTTTCATGCAATTTTTGCTTTTCTAAAATGTAATCAAAATTTGCACCAAGTTTTATTTGTCGAAGAATTTTTACATCAACAATTTTATTCTTTTTATAAACAAATTCTTGATCTAGTAAATAATAATTATTCCCATCAAACATTAAACTATAATCTTTTTTATTGTTTTCAAAAAAGTCGCAAGCAAACAAATCAATTGGATTTTTCTTTAACGTTTCAATATCATCGATTTTATAATTTTTGCCAAAACTAAAATAAAAATATTGGTTTGCAATTTTAAGCTGGTTTTTAGAATTTTCAACATAAATCATAGATGTTTGAGCACTTTTTTCATTAAAAAGTGTTAAAATTGCGTTTTTTATAAAAATACAATCTTCCTCGTTTTCATCTTTAAATAAATCATCAAGCAAAATCAATTGAGGCTTTTTAATGAAGCACCTTACAAGCGTAAACACCTTTTGCTTTGCACTGGAAAGTTTTTTCATTTTGGTGTTTAATGGTTCATCGATACCAAATTTATTCAAAACTGAAACAGCAATATTTTCATCAAAAGGTTTGTTTATCACATCAAACAAAAACTTCAAATTTTGGTAAATTGTTTTATTAAAAAATATTACAGGATCAGACGGAATATAAGAAAAATTTCTTTCTTCAAGAGAAATTAACTCTGCATTTTTCTTGTCAAAAAACATAGTGCCGGCATATTGTTTTTCAAGCCCAGAGATAATTCGAAGAAGACTTGTTTTCCCCGCTCCTTCACCACCAAGTAAAGCAAGATTTTCACCACCCTTAAGCTCACATGAAAAATCAACCACAGAAAGTGGTCTTTTAATATATCCAAAAGAAAGATGATTGATTAATAGTTTCATAACCATATTTTACACTATTTTTCTGAATTTGAAAATCTTTTTTTGAATATAGTTTAACATGAACAAAAATCTGTTTACTTCATTGCTTTCAACATTATTAATATTGAATATTGTGCTTATATCAACACTTTTCTTTTCGCTTGGTCAAAAATCAAGCTCAAAACCAATCTTTAAAGCTTTTCAAAATGCAACAATGCAAATTAATGTTGTCGAAGAATCTTCACTTAAACCAATTGATAATGCAACCGTATGCATCGTTGAAGCAAGACACTATGAAAACACAAATAAATATGGCAGAACCGGTTTTATGTCGGTTCCAATCATCAAGACAAACAACTATTCATTATCAAACATTCCAGACTATGGAACTCTTACAATTTTGATTTATAAAACTGGATATTCAGATAACTTGACATTCAACTTTCACATTATGCCAAAAACCATAAGTGTTGGACTTACAATAAGGCTCCGCCCAATAATTAACAAAGAAGATTTAGAGCCAACAATAAATGGAATATGCCCAGACCCTGGGTTTTGTAAAAATTTGATAAAACTATACAAAAAAAATTTTTAAGGCATTATTTTAGTAGATTAATTTGAAAGATATGTGATATAATCCTTATATCAATTAAGGAGGAATTTATTATGAAAATTGATATTTTAGAAAGAGGCTATAAAGCAAAAGATAAACTTAAAGACCTTATTGAGAAAAAAGTTAATCGTTTTGAAAAATATGTTGGCGAAGATGCTTCATGCAAAGTTGTTTTATCTTCAAGAAATGATAACAGCTATAAAATGGAAGTTACTCTTACAGCAAAAAATCTTTTTGTAAGAAGTGAAGTTGAATCTGACAATATGTATGTTAATATTGACACTTGCTTGTCAAAAATTGAAAGACAAATTGTTAAACATCAAGACAAATTGTCTTCAGCAAAGAAAGGCGGATTCATTGATCCTGCTGAACTTTTGTTCTTTGACGAACTTCCAAAATTCAGAAAACCTGTAATTTCAAAACGTAAACATTATGACCTTCACCCAATGAGCGAAGCAGAAGCAATGGAACAACTTGACCTTGTTGACCATGATTTCTATGTTTTCTTGAACGAAAAAACCCAAAAAGTTAGTGTTCTCTATCGCCGTGGTGATGAAGACTATGGTGTTATTGAAACAAACATCTAATCAGTTTTAATAATAAAAAAAATAAAGCCCACAAATTTGTTGGCTTTATTTTTTTTGAATTCTTCCCTTTTACTTATATATAAAAGAGCTCTAAATTTGAGCTCTTTTATTTTTTAATGTTTATTTATCTTCTTTTCCAAAAACAAACTTTCCATCTTTGAAACTTACAACAACTTTGTCGCCATCGTTAATGTTGCCCATCAAGATTTCTTCGGCAAGATTGTCTTCAATTTGTTGTTCAATGAAACGTTTAAGTGGTCTTGCACCATATTCTCTGTTATAACCTTTGTCAAAAATTTCTTGCATTGCACCATTTGTGAATTGAAGTGAAATGTTTTTGTTTGCAAGTTTTTTATTAAGATTATCAATCATGATGTTTGCAATTTTGATGATGTTATCTTTTGTGAGATAATCAAACACAACTGTAACATCAATACGGTTCAAGAACTCTGGTTTAAATTTCTCTTTAAGAGCATTCAAAAGATGTTCATGAAAATTTTCAGTTTCGGTTTTTTCATCACCAAAACCAAGAGTTTTTGTTTTTTGAAGGTCTGCAACACCAACGTTGCTTGTCATAATGATAACAGTGTTTTTAAAGCTTACTGTTCTTCCTTGGCTGTCTGTTAAACGACCATCATCGAGAACCTGCAAAAGCATGTTAAACACATCTGGGTGAGCTTTTTCAATTTCATCAAAAAGCACAACAGAATATGGTTTTCTTCTAACTTGCTCTGTAAGTTGTCCACCATCGTCATGTCCAATATATCCAGGAGGTGCACCAATAAGTTTAGAAACTGAATGTGCTTCCATATATTCACTCATGTCAAGACGAATTACAGTGTTTTCATCGTCAAACAAGGCTTCTGCAAGAGCTTTTGTAAGTTCGGTTTTACCAACACCAGTTGGTCCAAGGAAAATGAATGAACCAATTGGACGTTTTGGATCTTTAAGACCAGCACGTGCACGTCTGATTGCCTTAGACACCGCTTTGATAGCTTCATCTTGCCCGATTACACGTTTGTGAAGTGTATCTTCAAGATGAAGAAGTTTGTCTTTTTCGCTTTCAGTAAGTTTTGTTACAGGAATTTTTGTCCAGCTTGAAACAACTCTAGCAATGTCTTCAGATGTGATAACCCCTTCTTGGCTTTGCTTTTGATCGTTCCAATCTTTTCTTAAACGATCAATTTCTTGTCTGCACTTGTCTGCTTTTTCCTTATAGATTTTTGCCCCGTCATAGTTTTCTGTTCTGCGTGCTTCTTCTTTCATAAGCTCAATATTTGCAAGTTCGTCTTCAAGTTCCTTAAGTTTAGGAGAAGCAACCGAAGCACCAACTCTTGCATGAGAACATGCTTCATCTATAAGGTCAATTGCCTTGTCTGGCAAACTTCTGTCCATAATATAACGAACAGACAAGTTGACAGCGGCTTTAATTGCGTCATCAGTGATTTTAACTTTATGGAAAGCTTCATATGAATCACGAATGCCTTGCAAAATTTTGATAGTGTCTTCCTCACTTGGTTGGTCAACAATAATTGGTTGAAATCTTCTTTCAAGTGCTTTGTCTTTTTCAATGAATTTGCGATATTCTTCAGTTGTTGTTGCACCAATGGTTTGCATTTCACCACGAGCAAGATATGGTTTAAGCATGTCTGAAGGTGAAACTTCACCATCTTTTGAACCTGCTTGTGCAAGCATGTGAATTTCATCGATAAATACAATAATATTCTTTTGGTTTATGATGGTTTCAATTGCATTTTTAAGTTTTTCTTCCATTGAGCCACGATATTTCGTTCCCGCCATAAGTGAACCAATTTCAAGAGAAAAAATTGTTTTTCCTTTCAAAACTTCAGGAACATCACCTTTAACAATAGCTTGAGCCAAACCTTCAACAACAGCAGATTTACCAACACCAGCTTCACCAATCAAAACTGGGTTATTTTTTGTTTTTCGGCAAAGAATTTCAATGATTCGTTCAGTTTCCTTTTCTCTTCCAATAATAGGGTCCATTTTTCCAAGTCTTGCACGTTCGGTTAAGTCAATGCCCATGTCACGAAGAACTTCAGGAAGTTTCGCATTTACATTTTTTGATTTCGTATCTTTTTGTTTTTCATATGAATTAGTTTGCGAAGAAGCTGCATAGTTCGCATAGTCATCGTCAACTTCTTCACCATTTATAACTGAAAGTGTTCTCATTGCAAGTTCTTTAACATCAACAGATAAGCCTTGTTCAAGAATGCTTACTGCCATGCAACCAGAATCTGCCAAAAGAGCATAAAGAACATGTTCAGTTACAAGATATCCAAGCTGAGCCTCATAGCAAATTGTAGAAGCTGTTCGGATAATATCTTTAACACGTGGAGTATATTCAAGAGTAACTTTACCAATAAATGATCCTCTTGAAACTCGTGTTTGTTTAATCATTTTTAAAATTGCACTTTTTGTTGCACCAGCTTCTTCAAGAAGTCTTTGAGCAACACAACCATCAGTGCTTGCAAGTCCATAAAGCAAATGCTCAGTTCCAACCTGAGTTTCGCCAAGAGAATATGCAAGTTTTACAGCATTGTCAAGTGCCTTTTTAACATTTGGTGTCATTGGAAAATTTATCATAATAATCTCCTTATTTTATTCTTAAATTTTGAAGGGTTTTTGCTACAAATTTTGCTCTTGTTGTTTTTTCTTCAGTTTCGCTTAAAGCTTCTTGCCCTGCAATTTTTGTAAGGCTTGAAGGCAAAGCATCGAACAAGAGTCTGTCGATAAGCGCATTGTCACTAAATTTCATAAATCCAAGGCAAATTCCCATTTTCACTTCACCGATATATTTCATAAATTCACCGGCTGAAAGCAAAAATGCATTTGTCAAAATTCCATATGCTCTGAAAACTCGGTCTTTAAGTTCAAGTTGATTGTTATGAAGCAAAACATCACGCTCAGAAAGTTCCATATTTGCAACTTTAATTGCACATTCTGTAACCTTCTGAATAATTTCTTTTTCCGAAACCCCAAGGCTTCGTGCATTAGAAATTTGATAGATATAGCTTAGTGCTTCGCTTCCTTCGCCAAAAACTCCACGAACAGTGAGACCTTGGCTTTTGAGCATTGAAATCACATCTTGAATTTTGTTTGAAATTGTAAGTGCTGGCAAAAACATCATTACTGATGCTCTCATTCCCGTGCCAATGTTGGTGATGCAACTATTTAAAAAACCATATGTAACATCATATGCAACATCAAGTTTTTCAATAAGTTTGTCATCAATCGCAGACAAAATCTGATAGGCTTTGTCAAGCGATAAGCCCTTCAAGAAACACTGCGCACGGATATGGTCTTCTTCATTAACCATTATAGAAACGGTTTCGTCTTCAGACAAAATAACCGCTCCACATTCTTTATTTTCAAGAAGTTTGGTTGAAATAAGGTGTTTTTCCTGCATTACTTCTGCATCAAGTGCTGGAAGTTGCTCCATTGTGAAAAGTTTATAATCTCCAAGCGGAAGAACAACTGAAGAAACTTCGTTTATAACTTTATAACCTTGATTTTCAGTGATTTTTTCTGGAAAAATATAGCCAGACAAACATCTTGCAAGGCGAATTCTTGATGATAAAATTACACTTGAATCTGTCATGAAATTTCCTCCGCCAAGCGTTCTCTTCTGCCCTTGATTTGGTTTGCCAAAATATAATCTTGGCAAGCAACTGCTTTTTGTTCCTGTTCTATCAGTCTTGCAATTTCACGCTTTTTTGCAGCTTTTGTTGCTTCTTTCGATGGCACTTTTCCAGTGTGAACGCATCTTCCATGAACATCAAGAGCAAAATCTTTTAAATATGGATAAAATGTTTTATAGCATTCTGTGCAATTAACAAAGCCAGAATTTAAAAAATCGTCAAGTGTTGTTCCACATTTTTTGCAAACAAGTGCATTTTCACTTGTGGTTCCAAAATCACTGTTCCAATCTTGTTTAACCTGGCTGAGATTATTTTTTGCAGAAGTAAGTGGATTTATAAACATATTATTCTTCCTTTTGTTTCATTAGTGTTGTAAGAACGTTTTTAAATGCTTTTGCACGAATGTTATCCTTAATTGTGAAAGGCATTGCAAGAGATAAGTCTGAAAGAGCACTAAAAATGATTTCTTTTTCCTTGTCTGAAATGATTTTTTCATTTCTAAGTTTTTCAAGAATTTGCGACAAACGTTTTTGTGAAAGTTCATCTCCAACACTTTCCAAAATTAAGTTGCTTACATATTCATCATTATCGAGATTAATTTTACTGATTTTTATATAGCCACCGCCCCCACGTCGGCTTTCCTTTACAAAACCTTTATCAACTGTAAATCTTGTTTCCAAAACATAGTTGATTTGGCTTGGCGCACATGAAAAGAAAGTTGCAAGTTCGTTTCTTGAAATGTCAACACTTTCATCATCGCCCATTGTTTTTAAAATAAATTGCTCAATAATATCACTAATATTTGCCATAACTTCTCCTTGTCTAACATCTTATTTTCTGTTTTACGATACTATTATAAAACAAAGGTCAAAGAAAGTCAAACATATTTTTAAAATATATCAAAAATTTTTCAATGTCAATAGTTTGTGACAAAAATTTTTAAATTATGGCTTGATAAACAAAATATTTTTACCTTTTTTAAGGGCATAATCAACAGTAGATTTTGTTCCCCCACTAAGGTTATTAAAGCAAGCAATAACAAGATCCGCTTTGTCAACCATGAAATGGTTTCGTTTTATAAAGCAACCTGAATAATAATCTGTTGAAACATAAACAGGGTTTGCCCTTGAAAGAATATCACCATATCTCTTTTTATCGGTCTCGCCCCATTTTTCAGGCTGATTTTTGCAAGGAATTGCAAGCATAAGCTCAACAGTTTTATTATTTTTCGAAAATTGTAAAACACTTTCACAAGCAAATGTGTCAAAGCCAAGCGCAACACCACTGATGAAAGTTTCAAAGCCACAATCAATGCAAGTTTTTATAAGTGTGTTTAGTTTTTGTTTAAACTTTTTGCACATGTCGCAATCTTCATTATATCTCCAAGGCAAATGGCTTGGTCTGTGCCCAGTGAAACATATTGTTTTCCCTTTAATGCTTTTCAAAAAACCTATAAGTTCTTCTCGGCCCATATCATCAAAATATGCAATGTTTTGTTTTTCAAAAATGTTTTCTTGAACTGCAATATCCATATATTTCTCCTATAACTATAGGATATCACACAATAAAAAATATGTCAAACATATGTTCGACATATTTTATTATCGTATATTTTGCACAACTAGCTAAACAAAATGACAAATGTATTGAAGAATGGTTTCAAATAAACCAAGAAACCAACAGCTGCCAAAATTACACAAGCACCAATTGTTCCAACCCAAATAAAGAACTTTTTATCTGAAAGTTTAAAGAAATGGTTAAGCACACAGAAAATTGCAAACACCAAAATTGATCCAATTGTTATAAACAAACAAGGTTTAACAAGTTGTGGTGAATATGAAATTTCAATTTCATTTTCTGCACTTTCAATTTCAACAACCATGAAATTATAAAATGCATTTTCAACCTTAACATCTTTTCCATTCAAAGTTGCATTCATGTTTTTAAGGTTAACATAAGGAACAAAAAGATATTTTTGTCCAGTTGTATTATCAAAACTAATTTTAATTTTGTCTTGAGTTGTAACAAGATCAACACTGCTTGTCAAGAAATTGTTTTCATAGATTGTTTTAAATCTTGCAATGTCAAATTCAGCAAAAACCAATTTAGAAAGAATATATTCTTTCGTGAAGTTCTTTTTAAATTGATCTTTGTTTGTGTCTGACTTTGGAATTACAATTTCAACATCGTTAGTAATGTTAACACCATAATCATTAAGCCCTGGAACAACATCATATTCATTATCATTTAATATGGTTTCAATTGAAAGTTCAGTATTAAGATAAAGAATTTTGCCTAGAGTTCCAAAAACAGTGATAACAAACTTATCTTCAAGTTCAACAATTCCAACATCAAGTTTTTTCATAATGTCCGTATCTTGACTGAAAATTGCCTTATAAATGATGTTTTGAATTTCGATAAGATCTTCTTTATTTTCAAGAAGTTTAACAAGGTCAACATTTGTTGTAAATGCTTTTCTTGTTTCAAGTTTAAGCTCATAAAGATTAACTTTTTTTGTTTCGCCAGAATTTGAATCAACATAATCAAAATCTTTAAGGAATGTATAATAACTATCATCTAAAACTTTATCAGAAAGAACATATCGATTTCCAAGAAGAAGGTCTGTCATATATGTTCCGCCAGATGAATAAAGTGTTGTAGAAACCGTGTTATATCCAAGATGATGATATGCTTGATATTGTTCTTCACTTGAAATATGAATCCAAGAGCTCATTGAAGCATAGTCAACTAAATATGGAAAGTTATAGTTATAGAGATGGTCTCTATCTTTAAGTTTATATCCATTTTCAAGTTCTTTAGTGTCAATATTAAATGCGTTTTGAACACGTGATGTTGTGTCAAACCTGTCAACATACGAAGCACCAAGATAGCCAGTCATAAGCATTACAACTTGAAGCATGCAAAGTGTGAAGATAAGCACCCCACCCTTAATGTTTCCAAATGTGAGTTGGTCTGTTTTAACACGAAGAGACAATTCAATTGCTGCATATGATAAAGCAAAAAGGAAAAAGTAATAACTAAATGATGTGAAAGTTACAGGTCTGAGAAGTTGAATTGAAACACCAATCCACATGCAGAACACCATCATCACTACACTAAGTCCTAAAAATGGAATCAAGAGAGCTTTAACAACATCGAAATATTTCTTTTTAGCAGGTTTAACATCTCCACTCTCTTCAACATTTATTTCTTTTTCTTGTTTAACTGCAACTGGTTGCTTTGGTGCAAGAAGAAATTTATCAATATAATAAAGCGAAGCAAAAATCATTAACATGATCAAAACAAAGCCATAGCGAAGCGGAAAACAATAATAGCTTCCGGTGTGCCACATCTTATTGATTGGTTCAATGATAAGTCCAACACCACAAATAACGAAACTGAGCATGAAAAACAAAACATTTTTCTTGTCTTGTTTATATTTAAACATCAATCTCATAAAGAAAACAACTGGCAAAGCATACATGATCACAACTGCAAGTTTAGAGAAGAAATATTTATAAAGCTCAGATTTATCATTGTTTGCAGTTGATGAGAATCTGTGTCCACCAAGTGATGTCACCATTGAAGGGATAAATGTAACCATACTTATAAGAAGGCTGATAAAAATTCCATAGAAAAGAAGCGATGCAACTTTCATTCTCTTCCCCTTTTCGCAAGCAGTGAAAATGTAAACCGTTGCAATCACAACTGTTCCAACCAAAACCATATAAGTGATATAATAGCTTAAAATCAACATATATGAAAGGACAATAACGAACCACATTATTTTGCCATTTTCAACAAGTTCTTTTGCGGACAAAATTAAAAGTGGAAGCAAAATCATAAGATCAAGCCAACCAATGTTTGTAAAATGAACCATTGTCCAACCAGAGAAAGTCCAAACAATTGCAAACAAAAGCAAAAACCATTGGCTGATTTTTGGAAAGAACTTTTTAAAGCAAAAATATGCTGTTGTTGCCATTAAGGCAAAACGAACAATAAATAAAAGAGAAATGCCATAGATTATGCTTTCTCTTGGAAAAATTCCAATAATCCAGCTTAATGGAGATAAAAATCCATTAAGAACAAAGCTTGAAAAAAGACTTCCACCTGCCCCAAGGTTGAAAGAAACCATGAAACTTGACCTTCCGTGAAGCCAATCCCAAAGTCCAGTATATGCAGGGATCAAACCATCACTGCAATCAATATAGCAAATTGACTCTTTGCCAAAAGGAGAAATTCCTTTGCAGAGCATTGCAAACACATAAACAAAAATAGAAATTAAAGCTGGCAAAGAATATTCAAGCACTTTAAGCCATTTCTGTTTTTTTGTAGAAATTACTTTACTATTCATAAAAACTCCAATAAATTTAATTATCCTTCTTATTTTATCAAAAAAAACATATGATGTCACTTAAAAAACATACAAATAAAATTAAAAAATTATAAAAAACACTTTACAAATTCCAAAATATAACATATAATATGTTCACTTGTGCGAGGGTGGCGGAATAGGCAGACGCGCTTGTTTAAGGGGCAAGTGATGAGAGTCGTAAGGGTTCAAGTCCCTTTCCTCGCACCAAATAAAGAGCTAAACCGAAGGGTTTGGTTCTTTTTATTTTGTTTTTGGGACTTAAACAGTCCGTAGGAAAACAGTCCAGTTGAATTCTCTACTCTTTATACTGCTATTAAAAATAAACAAATTAATAATATGTCAGTTCGTGACAACACATATAATAATTCACAAACCTTTACCAACAAAAAAAGCAGAGCTTAATTCTCTGCTTTTTTACTATATAAATTATTCTGCTTTTTCAACAATTTCAACTTTTCCGAGTTTTTTTGTTGTTTGATTATTTTTTGCATATTTTTCAAGATATGCAATGCTTTCTTCAGACAAACAATCCAAAATAGGCTTTTTATCTTTAACTGTATCAATAAAGTTTAAAAGAGAAAGTCCAAGATCAATTGTATCTTCAGTTCTATTATCTTGAAGAATAAAAGCATCTGTATTCATACTTTTCATATTATCAATCAAGGTTTTTGAAACATGGTTGCTAAATTCAGAATCAATATAACGATAAATTTCATTATGAGCTAAAAGATTTTCGACAACATCTTCACTTGATAGATAACCTTTAGATTTCGCAAGACTTAAAACATCAATAAGATCTTCAGCAAATTGTTTTCTTAATGGTTTTGAAAGTTTTAAATATGAAACATATGGTTCATTATAAACTTGATAAATAATATTATTTTCGTCACCATTCCAAACAATATCTTTCATTGCTGGTGGCAAAATGTAAAATTGTCCAGGACGATTGTTAATATGCTCAAGCATGATTGCTTTAAGAGAATTAAGGTTAATTTTTCTAAGTTTTTCTTTTTGTTCTTTTGAAAGTCCAAGATTTGATGCGTTTGACATGATTTCCCAACAACTTTCAGCCAAAATCAAATAATAATTTTTTCTGTTAGATTTAATTTCGTCCATTGTTGGCATTTGATCGCTAAATGTATTAAAGAAAGCATCAAGAAGCTTTTGTTTTCCAAGTGGAAGACTCTTCTTTTCAGCCATCGCAAGAATTGCTGCAAGCATTTGTGTTGACAAGAACAATTTCTTTCCACTAAACGATGCATTCGTAAAGCCTGGGTGTGTTGCAATTTCATAATCTTCACAAAAATCTATATCATCATGAAAGAAAAATGCAAGAGTTTCTCCAGGAAAAATTCCAACAGCTCTTTCATAAAAGTTTTTAACACCCTTTCTTGCATCAAGAAGTGTAAATTGATTTTTATCAGCAAGAAATTTAATCATCAATTTTTCTTCAGTGTCAAGCTCAATATAGTCAAGATATGCTTCAAGTTTATCCATTTCAAACATGCAATTTCTATATTGATTATATTTTTTAAGGTTCTTTTTTGGTTCTTCCTCAAGTTTAAAACCATATTCAAACTCTAACATTGTTGTGATAATATGAAGTTTTTCAATCGACTCATAAATTGCTTCAAGCTCAAATTGTGAATAATTTGAAATATCATCTGGCTCCAAAAAACTATAATGCATTGTGCCAACAGGAGTCTTGTCCCCTTCAAAGAAAAATGATTTAACCGCTTCTTTATCAACCATAACCTGCTCTCCTATACGAAAAGTATATCACAAATATGACATTTGTCAATATTGACTTTATGGTAAACCACTTTTTAAAATATAGAATCAAAGAAAAGCATTCTATATGAAATATTATAAAAAAAAAGAATAAACAAAAACTAATTTTTGCAAATAAAAAGGCAAACAATTTGTTTGCCTTTAAAATAGATTAATAATATTATTTGTTTTCAATTTCTGTTGTATCAATCTCGTCACGTTTCTTTTTTGCTTTAATGAAATATACAACAGAAACGGCTGCAGCACCAGCAATAAGAACAAGAATGATCGGAATTACAATCACAAACGAAATATAGCTTCCATCACGAACAGTCTTAATCTCAACATTAATATTTCCGTTTTTATCAAGAGAGCTTAAAAATTCTTTTGTAACATCAATTACAATTGAGTTTCCATCATTATGAACGTTGTCAAGTTTGTCAGCACGAACTTTGTTAATATACACATTTTTAAGTTCATATGAGAAATCAAGCTTATAAGCAATTGTAATTTTATCACCAATTTGAACCTTGTTTGATGAAAGGTTTTGAGTTTTTGCATGTTCAGAAGTTGATTCAATTTTAACATTTACATCTGATTTTTCATAAACAAGACCAAGAGAAACGTCTTCGTTCTCAATTGATTTTGTAATGATTTCTTTATCAGCAGGGTTTTCATTTTCAAGTGTAAACTTGTTGAAAGCATAGCCACGATAGCTATATGCAGTAACACGAACTTTTGTTCCTGCAGAAAGAGTCATGTTAAATTCTGTTTTCTTGTCATATCTATTTTGCAAAACCCAAGCACTATTCAAAATTTCAACAGTGAAATATCCAGAGCCTTTAGAAAGTTCATCAATATATACACTTGCTCTATATTGTCTTGTATAAATTGCCTTAACATAAAGAACATTTTCTGTTCCTTCAGTAACATAGGTTTCATCAAATTTAAGTCCTTCGTTATATGGAACAAATCGGTTCGCTATTTTATTGAAAATTTGATATTCTTGAATTTTATAATCTGCATTAAGTGATCCAACTATGGTTTCAATTCTAGTAATTTTGTCACCAATGCGGATCTTGTTTGTTTTAACACCATTAACATAGATAATAGAATTCATGTCATATTGGCTTAATCTTTCGTCTTTATTGTCAAAAGCATATACTTTCAAAACATAAAATTGCTCATCAAAATTAATCTTAATTTCACGATTTTCAGAAATGTCTTGAAGAGTGATTTTTCCGTTTTCAAGTTCTGAACTTGAAACGTTTTCAACATTTGCAATAATAGATCCTTTTCCAGGAAGTGCATAAATTTCAACTTTCTCAAATGCTGAAACATAGGTTGTAAGAACCCCATCAACAATTTTTTCAGAGTTTACAGGATTTTGATTTACATATGCAGCAAACTCGCCTTCTCCTGTTGCTGAAACTTTAATTTGATAAAGTTTATCAAAAACAACATAGACATCAACTTTGCCATTAGATGCATATTTATCATAAAAATCAGCGCCAAGAATTTGATTATTTTCTTGAACAGAACGCAAATCAAATTCTTCATAACTATTTGTTTGATTATTCATGATTTTGCAAGCAAAAAATCTGAAATTATTATCAGAAGAAATTGTTACTTTGTTTTTTAATGTTTCATCAACTTTTCCAGTTGTTGCAACAATGTCCAAATATGACGAAACAGTCATGTCTGCATATGCAACCATGCTTCTGTCAACTGCAAGGAAATTTACAACATAATTGATTTTTTCATATTCTGCAGCAATTGTATAGTTTGAAAGAGTTGTTGTTGTGAAAGTGAAATTTTTATTTGCTGATGTAAATTTAGGATCACTTCCTGGGGTTCCAAAGTCTGCCCCACCATAAATTTTTGCAATTGTCAAAGCATAATTATTTGTTGGAACAATTTCAAATGAATATTCTGTTCCAAAGTCAAGTGTAATTTTATTTTCAACCAAAACACCTGAAACATAAAGTTTACCAAAATCATTCACTGATTGATCAATCGTTAAAACTGTGTTGTTTTCACGAACTGAAAGCAAAGAAATCTTTCCATCAACAACATAGTTTTCATTGTTTTCACTTGCATATATTTTTTGAACAAGTTTAAGCAATTTGAAAGATGCACCATAGTCACTTCCAAGTTGCTCAAAATTATTCACACTGTTTACATTATACACAAACCAAGCTGTAAACAATGCATCATTGGTTTTAACATTCAAGTCAATTTCTTGTCCATTTTTGTCTTCAAGACGATTTTCAGTTTTATTATAATAAATTTCGTCTGAAAATTCATTTTCACCACTAAGAACTAAATCTGATTTATTAACAAAATTAATTTCGATTTTTTCATGAACAGTTTCGCCTTCTGCAAATGAACTATTTTTTGCAAATGGAAGACTGAAAGCAAGAGTAAAAACAAGTGCAAAAGCAAAAACGAGAGAAAGCAAAACTGAAAATTTTGTTTTGTTATTCTTTATTTTTTTCATTATGCTTTACCCCCTTCTGTATCTTTTGTTTCTGCTTTCTTTGTTGTCTTTTTTGTCGTGGTTTTCTTTTCAGCAGTTTTTGTTTCTTTCTTATCTGTTATAGAAACTACATCTGCCTTTTTAAAAGTTGTTTTAGGCTTTGCTGCCTTTTTCTTTACTGTTGCCGACTTTGTTTCACCAGTCTTTGTTTTTTCCGCTGAAGACCTTGTTGTTGTCTTTTTCGTTTGAGTTTTCTTTGGCTTTTCTGAAACAGGATTTTCCTTGGCTTCTGCTTCAGCTTTCAAAGCTGCTTGTCTTGCCTTTTCCTTTTCTTCTTCTTTTCTTTGCTCTTCTTCCTTCTTCAAGATTTCTTCTTGTTTCTTTCTTTGAAGTTTCTTGATTTCATCATTATAATTGTTTGTTTTAATTGAAAGAACAACAATAACAGCACCAAGACCAATTGCAAGTAAAATATAAATCACAAACAAAGCAACATATGTCCCATTAATCTTAGAATCAACATCAATTTTAAGTTCATGGTTCACAGTAAAATAATCATAAACATCTTTGTTAACAAAAATTGTAACAATTCCATTATCGCCATAGTTTGCAACGGTTGCTTCACCAAGGCTGTTAAGAGTTTTAACAAAATTCTTTGCACTGCTATTATTGATTGTAAATTTCTTGAGTTTATAACCATTCATAAGTTTTGCATTAATAATAAGAGTGTCACCAATTTTAATTTTATCAAGATTAAGAGAAAGTCTTGCATTTTCAGCAGATGAGTCCTCTGAAATTGTAACTTCCGTTTTCACATATTCATAAACTGCAGAAATGCTGCGATTTCCATTCATAATAATATATGCTGTGGTTTGACCAGGAGTATATTGATCATTAACAATAAGTCCTTCAAAATGATCAAATGTCATATGGTCGATGTGTGGAACTGTAATCGTTAATATCGTGCCATAATCAAATGATTTTGAAAGATCAGTAACTTTCACCCCATCATCATAAATTTCAAAAGTTTCTTCAGTGTCATATGCTTTGTGCATAACAATTGATAATTGACAATTTTGAATGAAAACTCCATAAAATTGAATTTTTCCATCTTTAACATATTTATCAACAAAATCATTTGTAATTTGAAGGTTTTCGACAATGTTCACATTATCATCACTGCTAACAGAAACACTCTCGCCAGTATTAGAAATAAGTTGCCATGACAAAAATCTATAATTTTGATAATTGAATATATTTTTAAATCTAATCGAATTGATTGTATCACCAATTACAACTTTTTCAGCAACTGGTGTATCATAATAACCTGAAACATGAGTAATCTCGGTTAAAATTTCTTCGTTTCCAAGACGTTCATAAATTGAGTTTACAATGTTAAAACTAAGTTCATATGAAGCTTGATCAAAGAAAAGAACAAGATCAATATTTTGATTTTCAACTGTTAAAGAAACATTTGCATCAAATTTCTTTTCACCATTAAGTTCAAATCGGGCAAACTTATAATATTTCTTTGCAGTAGGAACAACAGAAATTTTTGTTCCAACTGAATAATATTCACCTGATGTGAAATCAACAACATTGTTGTCACGATCTCTTAAAATCACATCAAACGAACCGTTTGCGGCACATGAAGAATCAACAGCAACACTGATTGCTCTTTTATATTGATATTCAGCAACAATTTCAAGGGTGTCATTATCTCCAAGGTAAGCATCAATAAAATCATCGTCAAAAACTAAATTTGAGATATTTCTTAAAGATGAAACATTAACTTTAACCCCATTAACATTCTTGATGAAATATCCAACAAATTCAAGGTGGTCAGATTCTCTATCATTTGCAACAACATTATTTGTTTCATCAAAAATAGATGCATAAGCATCAACAGTCAATGCATCAAGAGAAACTCCCATATTATTTGTCAAAAGAGTGTCATCTGAAACATAGTTTTCACCGTCGTTTGAAAATGAAGTTGTAACTTTAACATGAAATTTCTTAGCAACAAAATTTACAACAACATTTGTTTCAGTTGTTTCAGGAGAAATTACAAATGAATTGTCACTTCCTTCGGCTAAAGCAACTTCATTGACAACAATGTTTTTAACTTCATAGTTTTTGTTTGCAACAGCAGAAACCTTCACTTTGCAAATATTATTAGTATCATCAACAACCGATTTTAAAATTTTATATTTTCCATCACTTTCCTTAACAAAAATGTTTTCAAGTTCTGGATAATTATTCCCTTCATATGAAAGGGTTGCTTGACCATTTTGCGCTGTCAAATTGATAACGTAATAATTAGCATCATCAGCTTTTGCAACTGAAGAAAAAGTCAATGCAAAAGAAAATGACAATACAAAACTTGCAAGCACAAAAATCATTACAGCAAAAAGTTTAGCAAAATTTTTACTCTTAAGTTTACTCATGTGAATGCTCCTTAAATTAATCTATAAATAGTTTAGAGATTTTTCATTTTTAAGTCAAACAAAATTAGTGCTTTTACAAAAATAATTATCATTATTATGTAGAAAACCACGCAAACTTATGAAAAATCTACAAAAATAAAAAAACTCTTAAGAGTTTTCTATTTTTTGAAATCCAACAGCCATAAGCCCGAATTTTTCAATATTTTCAGGTTTTAGAGTTTTTGCAATCTCGTCTTCAATTCTGTCAATAGTAAGATTTTTTGCAAAGCCAATTTTTTCCTTTCCAATCATTGCCACAAGGTCTTTAACCGACTCGAAAAACAACATGTCACTAATCGAAACTTTAACTTGATTTTCTCCGGCAAAAATTGAAAGAACATTTCCAACCTTATAAGCCTTATGTTCCTTGTCATCAAGAACAACAACAAACAAACATTTGCCTTCCATAATTCTTTGAAAAGTTTCTTCATTAACTTCAATTTGATAAATATCTTTCATAACTCACTCCTGAACTCATTATATAAAAAAACTATAAAACATGCAAGCAAATTAAAGTCGTTTTTATTAAAAATTATCATAACAAAAATTAAAGAAAAATCATTATAAAGCGAAACATTTTTTGCATTATATAATTCGTCAATATTGCCAAAAATTTAAAAATAATAAATGATAATCAACGGATTCTTAATTTATATATTTTCTCAGCATTTTCAACATTTTGCACATATTTTTCAGTCTCTACGAACAAAATTTGCGTTTTTTCTAGTCTTTCGCCACCAGCAATCCAACCTTTAACGACACCTTCACCTGCATTATAACATGCCAAAACAGTAACTTTATCGTTATATTTTTCAAATAAATAAGAAAGATATTTTACGCCAATTTTAATGTTAATTTCAGCATCATAAAGCATTTTTTCATCGAATTCTTCACCATAATAATTTTCATATATCCACTTCCCTGTTGACGGCATAATTTGCATAAGTCCTATTGCACCCTTTTTAGATTCAGCAGCCGGATTAAAATTGCTTTCTGTTTTAATGATAGAAGCAATAAAACTTGGAGAAATATTATTTTCTTTCGCATATGTTTTTATAATGTTTTTATATTTAAGCGGAAATAAAATATTAAACGAACACACCGACAAAAACAATACAAAAACAACAGCACAAAGAATGGATAAAACATTAATGTTTTTAAGTTTTTTCATATTTATAGTTTATGCAATTTACAATCAATTTAAGCAACATCTTGAATTTTTTAATTAAAGTGATATAATGTGTTCAGGAGAAAAATAAATGTCACAATCCTATATTGAAGAAACAAATAGAACCGAGCAAGAAAAAATTGCAATCATCACACAAAATTTGTTGATAAGCGAATATTTCAAAACAGTTTTTGGAATTTTTCCTTATGACATTTCAAGAGATAAGGATGGCCATATTGTTGTTTTAAGTTTTGAAAAAGATGATATTGACGCCTTCACAATCGGAATTGACAATAAAACAAAACAAATCGCACCATTTCATGTTGGAAGAATTTCATTTGATACATACAATTATGATAGGATTGGAGAAATTAATATAGTAGGAATCCACCCCGCTTTCATGCGTAAAGGTCTTGGAACAATTCTTCTTCAAAGTGCAGAAAATTACATCAAAAATGCAGGCAAAAAAGAAATCACTCTTGATGCAATTCATAACTATGAAGACATGTCTAAAGCACACAAATCACTTGATGAAATATTATCAACAATGCCAAAAGAAAAAGCAGAAAAATATATTGCAAAAAACTTTTGCGATGTAAACCAATATCTATACACCACAATGGGATATGTCAAGCTTGGCGATGGAACCAGATATGCAACAGTAATGAAGAAAAACAAGCTTCAGCAAATCTCAATTGCATATGGATTAAGTCGCCCACTCTCAGTTTCAACAAGCAAAAAGCAATTCCCAATCAGCCTTGCATTTGAAGATATAATTTTCACAGCACAACATGGAAGACAAAAAAACTTTTTTGTAAACACATATAATGCATTAAAGTCAGAAGATTTCTCACCTTTTAAATTCAATGCAACAGTAAACGACCTAATGAACTTTCATAATGTTGTAATTCACATAAATCCAACGAATGAAATATATAAAGACAGACTTTTCCACAGCGAAACTTATATGCCAATTCACAGCGAAAAATATTCAAATATTGAGAAACTGTCACAATCAATTTCATCATATCAAAAGCTTGATAGAGCAATTCTTGATCCAGTTAATGAGCTTTATAACAAGTGTTTAAACGGAATAAAGGTTTTCAATGAAGAAGAACCAGAAATTTAATTTTTCGTGCTAAATGTTGGTTTTATATGCATATTTTCATTATTTTTACAACATTTTGCACTTTTTTCAAATAATTAATAATCAGAATAAAAATTAAACACATTTTTTTTAAAAGAAATAATACAACAAAAAAAGGCATGGTTTTAATTCCATGCCTTTATTTTTTTTAAAGTTAATGTCCATCAGACCAACGATAACTTGTAGTAACATCACAAACAAGTGGAACCTTAAGTTCATAAGCCGTGTTCATTGCTTCTCTTACAATTTTAACAACTTCTTCTTGCTCAGTTTTTGGACAATCAACAATAAGCTCATCATGAACCTGCATGATAAGTTTTGCCTTGAAGCCACCATCTTTCAGCGAATTATATACTTTGATCATTGCAAGTTTAATAATATCTGCAGCAGAACCTTGAAGAGGCATATTCTGTGCGGCTCTTTCCGCACGAGTTCTGATAAGATAGTTTGAAGAATTAATATCAATCATTCTTCTTGTTCTTCCAAGGATTGTTGAAACCCTTCCAGTCTCTCTTGCCTTTTCAATAGACTTTTCCATATACTCTTTAACTTTAGGGTGTCTATCATAAAAATTTTGAATAAATACTCTTGCTTGACTAGGCGTGATTTTCAAATCATTTGCAAGACCAAAATCACTGATGCCATAAATAATTCCAAAATTTACAACCTTCGCAATTCTTCGCATTTCAGGAGTAACATTATCTTGACTTACACCAAAAACTTGACAAGCTGTTTGTGTATGAATATCAAGATTATTATTAAATGCATCAATAAAGAATTCATCACCCGAACAATGAGCAAGAAGACGAAGTTCAATTTGAGAATAGTCAGCATCAATCAAAACACTATCTTTAGAACTTGCAACATAAATGCTTCTAACTTCTCTGCTTTCATTTGAGCGAATAGGAATGTTTTGAAGATTTGGCTCAACACTTGAAAGCCTTCCCGTATTTGTAATTGTTTGTTTAAAACATGTATGCACAAAATTGTTTGAATCAATATGTGGAATAAGTCCTTCAATATATGTTGAAAGCAACTTATTAATTTTTCTATATCTTAAAATTAATGGAACAATTTCATGTGATGAAATAATTTCTTCAAGAACTTCAGCTCCGGTTGATTTCTTTTTATTATGAGGAAGATTGAGTTTGTCATATAACACACCTGCAAGTTGCTTTGAAGAATTAATATTGAAACGTTCGCCTGCCTTTTCATAAATTTGTTCAGTAATCTCGGCAAGCTCGGTTCGATAAATTTCACCAAGTTCATTAACTCTTTCACGATCAACTTTAAAGCCGGTTTTTTCCATGTCAAACAAAACATTTAGAAGCGGAAGCTCAACATCACTATAAAGTTTACTCATTCCGAGTTCATCAATTTTCTTTGTCAAATTTTCATATGCAGAAATCAATCCAGTTGCAGGAGCAGTTTTGTCATAGTCTGGTGGAACCAAAATGTCAAGATAACTTTTAACCGAAACACCTTCACATAAATGATACATAAGCCCAACATCATCATATTTATATTTTATAGAAATATTTCTTTCATCAAAAAAGTGCATCATTTGTTTAAGGTCAAAAAATATTTTTCGAATTGTTTGATTTTCTAAAACAACAGCAATCTTTTCAAAAAATAAATCATATACATGTTCTGTATCAAACATGTCAATTGCCGAAGAAATGAGCCACTCATGTTTCTTTGTTCCAAAGCAAATATCATTATTTTCATTGAAAACAAACGAAAATATACCACTTTTTTCAATAATGTCGATAGCATTTTGCAGTTTTTCTAAAGTGGTTATTTTTTCAATATCAACACTTTTCTCTTTCTTATCTTCACTTTCAAGGTTGAAAAGTTCACTTCGTTTTAATATTGATGAAAACCTTTTTTCTTCCATAAAATTATACACCGAAGCAGAAAAAGGAAATTCATATACAAAGTCACCAATTGTTTCATTAAGTTCAACATCGCACTTTATTTTCGAAAGTTTGAAAGACAATTCCGCAAGTTCTTTACCTTGCTCGAGTTTTGTTCTAACACCAGGTTTGAGTTCGTCAAGATGTGAATATACACCCTCAACAGTTTTATATTTTTGAATAAGTTCAATTGCAGTTTTAGGTCCAATTCCAGGAACCCCTGGAATATTATCGCTATTATCGCCTTGAAGTGCCTTAAGATGAAGAAAAGATTCAGGAGTCATTCCATATTCATCAAACAAAGCAATCTTATCCATAACTTTAACATCAGAAAGACCTTTTTTGTTAAGCCATACAGTAACTGAATCTGAGATAAGTTGCAAAGAGTCACGATCGCCTGTAACAATAATTACATCTGTATCATCAAACTTTTTACTAAGGGTTCCAATAATATCATCAGCTTCATAATTCTCTTTCTCAACAATTTTAATTTTCATTAAAGAAAGCATTGTTTTAACAGGTTCAATTTGATTTCTAAGCTCGTCTGGCATTGGACTTCTCGTTCCTTTATATGCTTCAAACATGTCTGTTCTAAATGTTCTTTTCGAAACGTCAAAAGCAACAGCCATATGTGTAGGACGAATATCACTTATGATTTTAATAATCATGTTCGCAAAGCCATATATAGCATTTGTATAGTTTCCATTAGCCATCATCATAGAAGGCAATGCATAAAATGCCCTATACAAAAGACTGTTTCCATCAATAATAACCAATTTATTTTTCATATTTCACCTTATATTATATCCTAAATAAAGTATATCATAACAACAAAACCTTTTGCAATCAATTTGAATAATCGAACCATTTATAAATTCCATTTATCTTTATCACAACTATAATCGTTAATTAATTCTATCTAAAAAAAGCGACCAAAGCACAACATACAGTAAAAATAAAAATTCTATCTGAAATAAATCAGCAAAAGAACGGCATTCAAAAAAAATCACATAAAAAAATCAAGCCCAAAAGCTTGATTTTCTTTTTTAAATTTTATCTTTAATCTTTGCGCTCTTTCCTGAACGTTCACGAAGATAGTAGAGTTTTGCACGTCTTACATCACCTTTACGGATAATGTCAATGTGGTCAATCTTTGGAGAATGCAATGGGAATGTTCTTTCAATTCCAATTCCAAATGAAACACGTCTAACTGTGAATGTTTCTCTGATACCACCATTTCTACGAGCTATAACCACACCTTCAAAACCTTGAAGTCTTTCACGGGTTCCTTCAACAACTTTAACGAACACTTTAACGGTGTCGCCAATTGCGAAGTCAGGAAGGTCTGTTCTCATGCCTTCTTTTTCGATAACATCAATGATATTGCTCATGTTTGCCTCCTTATAAGTATGCATAGAGTGTTCGTGCTAGCCCTTTGTGCAGAGGACCACTCAAATTACTTTGATATTTTATCATATAAAAATTGATAATGCAAGTCTTTTCTACAAAAACATTAAAATTATACTATATTTTTAAATTCATTATAAATACTAATTATAAGCCACATAATATAACGCATAAAGTAAAAACACAAAAAAATCAAATATAATATAATATTCAATTATAAAAACAAACAAAACAAATTAAAAACGTGATTCAAAAGCATTCTCAATATGATTAATTTCATCTCCAACAATAGAAACAACATCAAATCTGCAAGGCAATGAAATTTGATTTTTTGAGCAAAAAATTTGTGAAGCTTTAATAATTTGATTTTGTTTATGAATGTCAACTCTCTCAAATGGCTCACCATAAATTCGTGTTGAACTATATTTCACCTCAACAAAAACAAGAGTGTCACAAGCAGATTCAAGAAGAAATTTTAAAGCACCTTCAGACTTAATTTCACCATTTTTATATTTATGCTTCAAAATCATTTTTTGCTTATTTTTAGGCAAAATGCATACAATATCAAGCTCGCAACCAGCAAAAATGCAGTTTTTAGCAATGATCTTATATCCTTGTTTTGCAAGATATTTTTGAGCAATATTCTCGCCTATCGCACCAATCCCAGACTTATTCATGATTATCACCTAAAAAGCCAATAAAGCTATTTCTATGAACCTCGCATGGACCATATTTTCTTAAAGCATCCATGTGCTCTTTTGTTCCATAGCCTTTGTTTCTTTCAAAACCATATTGTGGATATTGACTGTCGAGCTCTTTCATATATCTATCTCTAGACACTTTCGCTATAATGCTTGCAGCTCCAATATTATAAGACAAAGCATCACCATGAACAATGGCTCTAGTTTCGCACATAGTATCAAGTCCGCTTAGTGCATCAACTAAAACAACATCTGGTTTAACCTTTAAATTATTGATTGCTTTAGACATGCAAAGCTTAGTTGCTTGCAAAATATTAATTTCATCAATCACATCTTGAAAAACATATTCAATGTCATATGCAATTGATCTTTTAATAATTTCATCATAAAGCATCTCTCTTTTCTTTTCAGAAAGTTTTTTGCTGTCATCAATACCCTCTAAATCACAATCTGAAGGCATTATAACTGCAGCACAAACAACTGGTCCAGCAAGTGGTCCACGACCAACCTCATCAGCACCGCCAACTAAAAATTGTCCTTTATCATAGAACAATTTTTCATATTTTTTCTTTTCATTAATGTTATATTCTTTTTTCTTCATAATTATAAAAACCGCAAATTTTAATATTTTTATGTGAAATTTGACGTCAAAACATCGATTTAGTGTAATATTTTTGCATTATATTAAAAATATATCTATATTATCAAGACAGATTTTTCCAATTCTGCCACTTCTGAAATCATCTAAAATTTTGGTTGCACCACGATTATAATCAACTTCGCCACCACGAATCAGACAACCCATTTTTCTTAAAATGTCATCATATATTTCAATCTCTTCACGAGAAAAATCAGCAATACCATATCGTTTTTTTATCAAATCACTATGGTTTAAAATTAGATATTTTGCAAGTTCAAAACCAAGTTCTTCTTGATCCAATACTTCAGTTTTAATGCTTCCAATAAATGCAAGATTTGTTGCAATTTTTTCATTATCAAGCTTAGGCCAAAGAGTTCCAGGGGTGTCAAGTAAAACAAAATTATCGCTAATTTTAACCCACTGATTAGCTTTTGTAACCCCTGCACGATCACCCGTTATTGCTTTCTTTTGCCCATATAATGTGTTTATAATTGTGGATTTTCCAGTGTTAGGAGTTCCAATAACCATTACTTTGAAAACAGGTTCAATGCCTTTCTTTTTTCTGTTTTCATATTTTTCGGATAGAAGCTCTTTAAGTTTTGAAAGCAAAATGTTTCTATTAGAACTTGCAGTTGCCTGCAAAGCAATCACATTTTTATTTTTTCTTTTGAAGACAGATACAATTTTATCAGCATCTGATTTTTCAATTAAATCAATTTTATTTATAACATATAAAATTGTTCGATTTTCAACAATCTCATCAATCTTAGGATTCAAACAAGAAAAAGGAGCACGAGCATCAAGCACATATAAAACAACATCAATTTTTTTGATGTTATCTTTCATTGTGTCTAAATTTTTTTTCATATGTCCAGGAAACCAATTTATAACCATGAACATTTTCTCCTTATATTATTAATTTATATTTTTAAATCTGGACGTCGCTGCCTTGTGATTTTTTCAGATTGCTCTTTTCTCCACAAATCAACCTTCGCATGATCACCAGAAACTAACACGTCTGGAACTTTCAGTCCCATAAAATCAACTGGTCTTGTATATTGTGGATATTCTAAGTTGTTTGAAGAAAAACTTTCATCAACAACAGATTCTTGATTTCCAAGCACACCAGGAATATATCTTGCAACAGAATCAATCAAAACCATTGCAGGAAGTTCCCCACCAGTTAAGACATAATCACCAATTGAAATTTCTTCATCAATAAGCAAATCAATAATTCGTTGGTCAACACCTTCATAATGACCACAAAGTAAAATTAAATGGTCAAAGTTAGTCAAACTCTTAACCCTGTTCTGTTTCAATTGTTCCCCACAAGGGCTGAGATATATTTTGTGTGCAGTTTCATAATTTGGAATGCTTTTCATCGCATCATAAATTGGTTGTGGAGTCATAAGCATTCCACTTCCGCCACCATAGGTATAGTCATCACACTTCTTGTGTTTGTCGGTTGAAAAGTCTCTGATATTGATGACATTAATTTCAAGAAGATTTTTATCGGATGCTTTTCCAATTAAACTATGTTTGAGTGCATCAAACATTTCTGGAAAAAGTGTTAAAATGTCAATTCTCATTTTATTCTCCATCTTCATCACAAACTTTTGTTTGCATGAACTTTTCTTTATTTAAAACAACCTTGTTTTCATTTTCTTTAATTTCAAGAAAGATGTCGCCAGTATTTGCAAAACTTAAATTGTGATAAACGTTGCTATCAACAAAAACAATGTCACAAGAGCCATAGTTTTCGATATCTGTAATTTTTCCGACAATAGTTCCATCTTCAAACACAGCAGTTTTATTGATCAAGTCAGAGATGAAGAAATTATCATTTCCAATAAGTTCACGGACAATGGTTTTATCAGCATAAAGATTTTTGTTTTTAATTCTTAAAGTTTGCTCAGGGTTTGAAAACTCTTCAAAACCAATTCCATATTCTGATCCAAGATTAAAAATTCTTTTAACATGAAACTCTTCACCAGACTCGAGATAAAGCACATTTATTTTTTTTATAAGTTCTGGATCATCCATCAAAACAGAAACTTTTACTTCACCTTTAATTCCTTGAGGTTTTCTTACAATTGCAACACAAATTTTATTATCCATAATATTCTCCAAATAAAGTATATCACAAAAACAAGTTATTTCAAAGATATTTTAAAAATAGACCCGCCCATTTATCATATTTTTATTAAAATTTCAATTACTATACTTATTTTTCTTTTTTAATCATTTGTAACATCACCATTACCACTGACAGGAATTGTTTCTCCCAAATAAGTTGGTTCTGGCTTAAATATACATTTTATAAAATCTTTATCTCTTGCCAATATTTCTCTTATTTCTCTATATGTTGCTCCTACATATTGTCTTGGATCTGCTCCAACTCCATATACTTCTAAATCTAGTTGTTTTGCAATATATAATGCTCTATACAAATGATATTTTTGAGTTACTATAACAATTCTTTTCGCTTTAAAAATTGCTTTTGCTCTATAAATACTTTCATAAGTTGAAAATCCTGCATGGTCCATAAAAATATCTTCTGATTTAACTCCTCTTTCTATAGCATAGTTTTTCATTATATTTACTTCATCATATTCTGCTCTACCATGGTCTCCGCTCATTATTATTTTATTTGATACATTATTTTTATATAAATTTATTCCTTCTAATAATCTATCTTCTAGCATAGGACTAGGCTCATTATTCCATATTCCAGCGCCTAAAACTATTATACAATCTATGTTTGATAATTTTGTATAGTCTGCTCCTTGCACTATTTGTTTATTAGTAGATATTTTCACATATAAATTTATACCTATAATAATTGTTACCATT
>ERZ779888.116-NODE-116-length-99695-cov-5.637886_pt1 | contig 99695 bp, 92 predicted proteins | sample MGYA00511245_ERZ779888 | MGnify/ENA primary metagenome ERZ779888 (study PRJEB29588, sample SAMEA2155255) | human gut metagenome | biome: human gut; feature: human-associated habitat; material: faeces | place: Denmark | collected 2008/2010 ...
CTTGAAATGAGCTGCACACATTTTGTTTCTTCGCCGTCATCAAGTAGCAGGCAGTTGCCCTTGTAGCAGTTACAGCATTCTCTGCGAACAAGGGCATTGATTTTAACTCGCTGCTTCGGTGTGATTTTGAGCAACATAGATTTTCGTCTCCTTTCCGTTTTTCGGGCAGTAAAAAAACCGCCGAGTACAACCTCGACGGCTCATTTCCTGCCTTCTGTATATATAATAACGGAAAACAGAGATTTTTTACGAAACAGCGCAACAACTAAAACTTTAAAAACGCAACAAGCGGTAACCCTTGAAAATCAGCGCTGTTTACGGTATAATAAAATATATAATACTTATGCGAACAGAACTTTTTGATTCTATACAGCATCAAGTACAGTTTTTGGTACAGTGCTTGTGATAGAATAGAAGCAAAGGAGCAAAAAAATGATTTCTGCGTTTTTTACTGCCGATTACCGTGACGGGAGAGTAATATTCGGAGGCAAAAGCTATCCCGCCGGAGTGTTTGCCACGCACCTACTCAATCAGTTTTACATAAAAGATACTGCCGCGCGGATTGCAGTATTTCGGGATGATTTGAATTATCATATTCTCACACAGCTTAGCAACGGATACTTGAGCATCACGGAATTTGTGAAAACGGGTGCAAATACTCTTGAAGCCTTAAAAGCATTGCCAAAACTACGACCGTTTGACGGGCTGAATATTGAAGAAATCCAAAATACAGTAACAACGCTTTTCACAGAAGAAAACGGGCAGAAGATATGCGAATACTTTGCCGACAAGGCAAAGCTCAGTTTATTGACACAAGATGATATTGCCGCAGGCACGGCGGACAGGATGAAAAACGTAACGGATTTTTCTGTAATTGAAAGTAACATTACAGAGATAAAATCGATACTGTTATTTTTTGATTCTCTTGCAGATGACTTGATACTTGCACACGGGAGCCTATTAAAATTCTGCAGGCGCATTGACGAGGTTGAACGACTTGACGAGGCGCATTTATTACCATTGGCGTTAGAAATATTCGTAGACCATCACTTTACGCAAAGCGGCATATATATTTCGGTGAAAAAGAATGCAAAAAGCGTAACCGGAATCGTTGCAAAAAGACTGAATTTCGACAGCTATTACAGCTTGATCCTGACAGACTTTTTTGAGGGGCTACACTACGGACACTATCCCCGCAAGTGTGAAATTTGCGGAAAGTATTTTCTTATGCAAAGCACAAGACGGCAGAAATATTGCCCCTACGGTATTGCGCCGGAGCTGTATCGGGGTAAAAAGATAACTTGTCGAAAATATGCCGCCGTGCTGAACAGAAAAGAAAAAGCAGAAAACGATCCTATCGTATCGCTGTATAACCGCCGCTGTGGAGCCATTCGTACAGAGGTTGGCAGATGTACAATATCAAAAGCTTTTGGTGAAGCGGCGAAACATCTTGCAAAGGAACATAAGCTGAGAGCGTTGGCGGACGATCAATATGCAAAAACGCAGTATAGAAAAGACATGAGCCGAGAGGCGTTATACACCGAAGTGGACAGGATTTTAAAGTGAAAGAAGGTGTGTGCCGGTGAAAAACGAAAAGTGGACAGAAGATTTGTATTTATACCATATGAAACCGGCACCGCTGAAAAGGGATGATTTTCAGGAGTATATTGCTCTTTACTTTGCTGAAAAGGACGAAAAATACCTCGGTTGGTTCTTCCACTATTATGAGCCAAGGCTGAACACAATTATTATGGAGACGGTGCAAGAAACCGCAATGCAAGGGCACTTCGCCGATTTGAAACAGTCGTATGTTTTCGGCATATACAAGGCGCTGCAGAAATACGATATTTCCACCGGAGTGCCGTTTCTCATTTTCAAAGAGCATTATGTCAAAAACGAGATTGACAAGTACATCAGTACCATGCGACAAGGTTATTCCGTTCAAAGTGTGGACGAATACCGCACGCTCAAAAAGGCAATGGCGCTGTATGCAAAGTATGAGTATAAGTTTGACGATGAAACGATAACCATAATCGCCGCCGAAATCGGGAAAAGCGTCAAAGACACCAAAGAGATCATCCGTGCCGGAATTGACAGCACGCACTACACCGATTTTTACCGCAAATACGCCGATGAGGACGGAGAGAACACTGCTGAGGATGTGACAACCGACACTACCTCCAATCCTGAAAGGTTATTTTTCAAACAGTTGCAGGCAGAAGCGCTCTTTACCGCTTACGAAGCACTTGATTACCGAGAACGCATGATGGTTGCCGATCATCTTGGCTTTTGCCCGGAATGTTACGGTATTCATGAGCTGGGCAAAGATGAAAACGGTAATTCGGTCAAACTGCTCCGCAAGGGCAAAGCCTACATAGACCTTGCCGCCGAGCATATGTTGTCTTCACCCGATACCGCTTTTCAAATTGTAAACGGCGCATATGAGAAAATGCTGATTGAGCTTGCGATTGATGAGTACATCCATATTGTAGAGCTGCGGTTGACATCCGCTGACAATAACTCAGTCACCTATGAATACTGTGCCGATCATAACAATGACTGGGGCAAAATCCACTATACCTTCGGCGAAGACGATTACGATGTTGTTCGATATATCTATGCCGACAGAAAGGGCGATTTCTTCTTCGCTTACTCTGGCGAATGGATTATGCACAATACCGGTAGAAAGCACATACCGAGATATATGGTTGTATCTTTGTAACCGCATAAAATGAAACAGCCCCGATGAGACAGACAAAAATTTGAAGCTCATCAGGGCTGTTTGTGTTTTGTTTATGGTATGACAGAAAATTGTAATATTTTGCGAAACAATAAAAAAATTCAGATAAACTCTCTTGCATTTGCGATGTGAATGTAGTATAATAGAGTAAATACTACTTGCGAGGTGCTGAAAAATGTCTTTAACGGTCAGTTACAACAAGCTTTGGAAGTTGCTTGTCGATAAAAAAATGAGTAAGGCTGAAACGCAAAGCCATGATATCTAAACGATTTTTCGCATGACCGACCGGCTGCAAGTTTGCACACGGAAATGTTTGAATTTTGCAGTCTTTTTATGAAAAATGTTAAAATATCGGCTTCCGGTTGGCGTGCGGACAATCCATTTAATGAGGGATTATCTATCGCTTAAATCGGAGGATCAGAAAGGAGTGGTTGCGTATGCGGTATGCTAATAAAAAGCAGATAACAAGAGCAACTGAAAGTCTGCGTACGGTTATTGCAATGATCTGCATTATAGCGATAGCCTTCACGGGAATCGTATATGCAGCCACGGACGAAGGTACTTCTGACAGTAGAAAGCTGCTTAACGGCAGCTTTGAGGAAGGGCAGACTTTTACAGGCAACTATTCACAGCCTAATCAGAGCGCTGTTCCCTCATGGAATACAACGGCTTTTCAGGGTAAAATTGAGTTATTTAGAAAAAATACAGGCACTTATATAAATGGTGTAACATTAGAACCTAAAGACGGAACCTATGCCGCGGAGCTTAATGCGGACGAGGAAAGCACCCTTTACCAGAATGTAAAAACAACTCCGTCAAGTGTATATGAATGGGGACTGGATCACGGCGGCCGAAACGGAACGGATATAATGGCTCTGGTTATAGGACCTAAGCAGAGCAAGGATCCGTCAAAGCCCAACAAGGACGGGCGCGACCAGTTTATGCAGATGGTTGACTGGCTCAATATAGATGTCAGCACGATTACATCGGGAGCAGAGCCTACACAGTACACCGTTTACAGTAAAAAATTCGCCGAAAGCGGCACTTTTGAAGACAACGTGGGAAACAACGCGTTCAGCCTAACGCCCAGTTCAATCTATACCGAAGAATGGCATATATGGATTATGGCGTCCTCAAGGGCTACAACCGGTACCAATCCTTGGAATTCCTACGGCTCTAACGCCACGGGTACAGCAGGTTCAGGCAACGGCTCGGGCAATACAGGGGTGGATTTAAGCAAGTACTATTTCTATACCGTTCCGGCGGGGCAGACCGATACCCTGTTTGGCTTTGTTTCGGTCGGATATATTGATTCTACTGCACCTGTGGGCAAGGAAAAGACCTACGGCAACTTTCTTGATAACATTAACTTTGAGATTTACCACCCCCTGTCAGGAACTACTTCTACCCACGGTAGTGCGGTTGTCGGCGGAAGTGACGGAACAAGCGGTGGTACGGGCGCTACGGCGGGCCATGAGGTAACGATTGACAATAAGCTTTCAACCTTTGTTACCGACGGTGAGCCCCTTAAAATTCAGGCCGTTGTGAAGAAGGACGATGCTTCGGACGGTTGTGAATTTGTAGGTGTGTATCACACAAATCTTGATGAAAACGGAAATTCCAAAACTGAATTTTTGAAATTGGCGGGAAATGTAATTGAAGACACGGGCAGCTTGACCGAAGAGGAGAAAGCGGGTAAATGGCTAAAAACCACGAATGCAGACGGCGATATTATTTATACCTATTATCTTGGTAATATTACTTCGGCAACCGACCTGCACTTTGTATTTATCAAGAGCCCTACCGTTACTTATGACCCCAACGGCGGTAAGGCTTATGTGGTTGAACGGGAATATAACACAGACGAAGCGGCGAATGTATACAGCTTTAAGCCTGTGTCGGGTCATAACGAGGCGCAGGCCGGAACAGCGACGATTTTTATAGACCCGTATATTTCGCATGCGGCGGAGGGACAAAACGACGGTTGGAAATTTATGGGCTGGAAACTGACCGGCGACATTTTTGAGGATATTTCCGGGATTACACAGATCAATCCGGAGCAATTAGGAACTCTGATACTTCCCGCCGAGCATACCGTAGCCTGCGATTACACCTTTGATGGCGTAAACGGTGATTCGAAGGCGCAGTATTTTAAGATTTATGATGGCAGTAAAACCTTGACAAAGATTATTGATAAGAACTCTTCCGGTGAGGATATAGGTGTAACCTGGAACGATAACGGCGAAACAAAAGCCTATGCCAATGTCCACAAGGGTATTACCATGATTGCTCAATGGCGCTGGCTGCAGGCGTTTATTCCACAGGCGCATAACGCCGCCGACGACACATACATAGCTTCCAATTTGGGCGGAACGGTCGAGATTACAAGCGTAATCGATCCATCGGATACAAATTACAACGGCGCATATAATGCGGACGGCGGCAAGTCCTACCACGCGGCCATTGACGAAAGGATAACCGTCAATGCGGTGGCAAACAGCGGCTATACCTTTGAGGGCTGGTATGACGAAAGCGGAAAACTGATTACAACCAACGCCGAATACACCTATGTTGAAGCGAAGGAAAGCGTAAAAACCTATTATGCACGGTTTTCCAACACCGTTACACAGACCTATATCCGTCAGATAAAGAGCGGCGACAGTTGGACGAACACCGACGATGATAAAATAGGAACGCTCGGCAGATACACCTATACCGACGCAGTCGGATCTCCGATCAGCTCCACCGCGAAAGCGGGTAAGGGCTACAAATTTGTCGGCTGGTACGATTCCGAGGGCAATAAGGTTGCCGACAGTATGCTTATAAACGACGGCGCGACAATAAGCTACACCACTACGGGCGACGCAACCTATTATGCGCGTTTTGAAGATGCTTATACTCTTGTTGTCAGCAAGATAGACGGCGATCAATCCACAGAGGATAATAAGGTTCCTCTTGCCGGAGCGGAGTTTACCCTCTATCAACAGGATGACAGCGGGACAGATACAATCCGGTATAATGATGGGGAAGGCGTAAAAAGCATAAAGTGTACAAAGATTTCCTCAGTCACTACGGCCTTATCCGCGGACCGTACAAAGGCAACCGCAGTTTTTGCAGATTTGCTCGACACGGGAATTGACTATTACCTTGCCGAAACAAGGGCGCCTGCAGGCTACCGTCTGCTTGATGCGTCTATTAAAATCACTATCAACGATTCGGGCAATATTGCTTCAATCGATGGAATATCACAATCAATTACAGATACAGAAAAGAAGGTGAATGTTGAACTTGCAAACTATTTGACGCTGCACATGCCCACTTCCGGTTTAAATATTACCGGCGGTTGGTATGCAGCGGCGGGACTTACGCTGCTGTCTGCAGCGGCAATCGGTTTGTTTTTGTTTGAAAGAAGCCGACTAAAAAGAAAAACTAACTATTGAAAGGAAAATTGAAATGAAAAGTAAAAAATTAGTAACCCTTTTATTGACTCTTGTTTTGGCTATCGGTTTACTTCCGATGAGCGTATTTGCGGCACCGATAGATGTTGTGCCCGGCTCAACAGCCTCTATCACAATCGAAAATGCGGTTAAAGACGATGTGCTTGCGGCATATAAACTCATCAACATCACATATAACTCGACAACGAATACGTTAGCTTATGAGTGGAGCAGCCCAGCTATCAAAGATTATTTTGAAAACGGAACCACAAACGGCACCGGTATCGTTTATGATGTTAAGAAGTTTGCTGAACTTTCAGACAATACGGAAACAAATCAAACGGCTCTGAAAGATCTTTTGGCTGGTCTGCCGAAGTATATTGTTGACAATACAATTGTTGCTGTAAAAACTGAAACTGTTGATGCAGACGGTAACGCCACATTTGCCGACCTTGCAATGGGCGAGTACTTTATCCGCCCGACCTCTACAACCTCGGTTTATCAGTTGATGCTCCAAAAGGTTGAACCGACCGTTTCCGGAAGTAAATATGTTATCGACGATGTAACCTTCACAGCAAAGCACAAAGAAGTAACTGTAGACAAGACTGCCGACAAAACCAGTGTAACCAAGAACGAAAAGGTAACCTATACAATTAAGGTTGATGTTCCCACCTATGCGTCACAGGCAGTCGATAAATCTTTTTATGTTGCCGACCTTCTGCCCGACGGACTGACTATTGATGTTGGTTCAATAAAAGTTCAAATTGAAGGAGTGGATGTTGCCGCTGCGGCTTATACGCTTGAAACAACTCCGACCGCAGAATATACCTTTAAATTAAACGTGTCTACTGCTCAGTATGCTGCCAACTGGTCTGCAAACGGCGGAAAAGCGCTTGTGATTACATACACCGCAACCCTTAACGACAACGACACAACCGAAGTAAATACTAAGGAAACCAACAAAGTTACATTTGACTATTCCAACTATCCTTATGTTGCAAACTCACATAAACAGAAAACCGATACAGTTGATGTAACAACCTTTGCTATTAAGATTGATAAGTATGTCGATGGCGAAGAAACCAACAAGCTTGCCGGTGCGAAATTTGATTTATACAGAACCGCAACTCAGGCTGAGGTTAACGCAGGATTAGCAGTAATCATCCCGCATACAGCTGTAAACGGCATCAAGCTGGAGTGGGATCTTGTCACCGATGATGACGGCGTTGCAACCTTTGAAAAGTATGAGGCAAACGGTACAAATTATGACTACTACCTCGTAGAAACGCAGGCTCCCTCGGGTTATAACCTTCTCGATAATGCCGTAAAGGTGAACTTTACCGATACGGATGTTGCGGCGACCGCCGGTATTTACACCGTTCAGGTTCCTAATAAAAGCGGCATCCAGCTCCCGATCACGGGCGGTACCGGTACTGTAATCTTTACCGTAGTAGGTATTGCGCTCATGGTTGGCGCAGTTGTGTTGTTTGTTGTTTCTCGCAAAAAAGCAAAAGAAAGCAAGTAATTCCAAGTTTCTTTAAAAGGGGCGGCGAGCAGTTTCCGCCCCTTTTTTAGCCGTTAGGAAAGGAGGAAAACAGAATGAAGAGAATGTTGCCGACCCTATTGATTATACTTATATTTCTCGCCGGAATCGCTGTTTTCCTCTATCCGACCGTTTCCAACTATCTTTATGCGAAAAACAGCAGTAAAGCTATTACCCAGCATTCGGAAAACCTCTCCAAATTAAGTCCTGAGGTTATTGCGGAGGAGAAAGAGGCAGTAAGGCGCTATAACAAAAGTCTTTTTGAAAACGCCGTGGTGCTGACAGACCCGTTTGACCCGGACGCTTACCCCCTAACCGACGGCGAGTATAGTGAGCTTTTGGCTTTTGATGATGTAATGGCATATATTGAGATTCCCGCGATTAATGTGTATCTGCCAATTTATCACGGAACAGCGGAAGAAACATTGTTGATCGGTGTAGGGCATTTGGAAAACACATCGCTGCCTGCAGGGGGATTAACTACACATGCCGTTTTATCGGCGCACTGCGGTTTGCCGTCTGCACGGCTTTTCACAGATTTGCATTTGCTGAAAGAGGGCAGTCTTTTCCGTATTCATGTTTTGGACGAAACTTTAACATATCAGGTATATGAAATTGAAACAGTCAATCCCGATGACAGTTCCTCTCTTTTTATACAGGAGGGCGAGGATCTTGTGACTCTGATCACCTGCACTCCCTATGGTAAGAACACCCATCGTTTGCTGGTACACGGCAGACGAATTGAGGAAAAGGATGAAGCTCTGATCGAAGAACCGAAAATCGAAAAGAAAATGACATGGGAGGACTATACAAAGCTTGCGGCCATCGGTATTACGGCGGTGTTTGTTCTGTTGCTGCTTGGAAGTGCGATTAAAGGCTTGATACGGAGGAAGAAGCATGAGAAAGCTGATTAGAATAATAGCTGTTATCTTGTTGATTGTCGGCATTGGCTTTTTTGCTTATCCTATTGCCCTGAGGGTTGTCTTTAATATGCAGGCGAATCAAGCGATTGACCAATTTGAACAGCTTAAAACGATGAATTACAAACGGATAATACTCATAATAACGGTAATATTCCGTATGCTGAACTGCGCAAGGCAATGTTTGATTATAATGAGAAGCTATATTTAAACGGTCAAAGCGGGCTTATTGATCAGCTGTCGTATGAAATACCGAATTTTCTGCTCTCTGATTATGGGATCGACAGCGACATACTCGGCTATATAACTATTCCTAAAATTGATGTGAAGCTCCCGATTTACAACGGCGCGAACCAGAAAAATATGGCTAAGGGAGCGGCATATCTTGCCAACACCTCACTCCCTGTCGGCGGAGACAATACCAATTGCGTAATTGCCGCCCACACGCGGTATAAGGGAATCCATATGTTTAAAAGGATTACCGAGCTTGAAATCGGAGATGAAATTTATATCACCAATTTGTGGGAAACGCTTGTTTATAAAGTTGTTGAAACAAAGGTTATCGACCCTATTGACAGTCAGAATATCTATATTAAAACAGGCAGATCTCTTGTAACCCTTTCAACCTGCCATCCATACCCTAAGAATTATCAGCGGTATTTGGTATATGCCGAGCTTGTCGAGAATTAGACTATTTTCCGAAATAAACCTTTAAAGAAATTTGCAACATATATGAGTACGGAATAATTATTGTTTGGATATATGAGAAAATAGGTGTGTTCGTGCCGGTATTTCAATACTTTTTAATCAAATCCGCTATGAACAAAAAGATGCCCTCCGAAAAACTCCGATTTCATCGGGGTTTTTCTCGTTTTTGGGGTAAGTTATTTGAAGATAGTTTTAGAGATGCCAAACGACAAAAATCCTATTCAGATACCTTTTAAACCGACATAACCGAAAATACGAGTAAAAGCAAGCACATGGACTCGAAACTGCATTTTATTTATAGATTGTTTCTGCATTGATATACGCAGAATAAGCAATAACAATGGGGACGGCAATCAAACCATCCCCAAGTTCATCTATGCATTATATATAAGCTCACGTAATACGATTTCGTTTGCTCTGATTCGTATGTTATTCATTTGGCGAACCCATTCCATTTGATTCTCTGCCTTGAGCTGTTCTGTTATATCTTCACGATCTGCCATCTGCTTAACCAGCCGGGAACACATTTCTTCTGCCTGTTTGTCAATATCAGCAAGGTAACTATTCAATTTGCCACTGAGCTGCAAGCCGGAGAGAAGAACCCGCTTGTTTTCTCGCAGATAATTCAAGTGCCGCTGCCCCCATATACCGATAGTAACCTGATTCTCATCCGACAATTTCAGGCAGGGAATGTAATAGTCGCCTTGCAGTTCGTACCAAAGACCGTTGCCTTCATCGTATTTGTACTTTTCCATAAAAATTAGCATCCTTAAAATATCGTGATATGATCATATCAAAGAGGAAGCAAATCGGCAAATGTACGGGGAAATATGTGTGCCATCCGCCGGATTCTAAGTGTGTAATTTAGGTTGGTTAAGAACATCCGTACCATATCGAGTATCCATAAGGGATTTCACTTTATGAATACTCGATTTTTTTATCTTAATACGGATTATTTACGGAGCAGGTTTTTGCCTGCTCCTTTTTTGAGGCTGATGATGTTTTTTGTGTTCGGCGCGAGTCTGTTTGCGGAAAGAATTTTAATTTTCGTTAAAGGCTATTGACAAGAGTTGTTGTAACAATTATAATTACAGTAGAAACTGTAATAGTTTTAATTATAGTTAAAAGGGGATGATATCGAATGAAAAGGTTGTTTTTATTTTTTACTGTTCTGTCTGTTTTTCTTCTGTCTTCGTGCGTGATACCGTCCCGTCAGGAGAAAACGGAGAGCGCGAAAAACACAGAGGCGTCCGTCGGGACGACCGAAAAGGAAAAGGGTATGTATAAAAAGATATCTGCAAAGGAAGCTTATGATATGATGTCCGCCGGCGGCGTTACCGTTTTGGACGTGCGCACAAAGGCGGAATACGACGATGGGCATATCAAAGGCGCTGTTCTTGTCCCGAATGAAACAATAGTCAATAATGCTCCGTCGGAACTGCAGGACAAACAAGCCGTCTTGCTTGTTTACTGTCGAAGCGGGCGGAGAAGCCACGACGCAGCAAATAAACTTTTATCGTTGGGTTATGAAAATGTTTATGATTTCGGAGGAATAATCGACTGGCCGTATGAAAAGGTTAAGGATTGAGGAGAAGAAATACTTATGAACAGTTCATTCAGTATTGCGGTTCACGCGCTGGTTTATCTCAATCACATGGAAAGAGTTCTCAGCAGCGAAGAGCTTGCGCAGAACGTATGCACCAATCCCGTGCTTGTGAGAAAGGTTATGTCCAAGCTGAAAAAGGCGGGCATTGTGACCACAAAGGGCGGGAAATCCGGGGGCTATGCCTTTGCCTCGGACGCCGAAACACTTACTTTGGAAACGATAGCCGAGGCGATCGACGCGCATTTTGTCGGTTCTCCGTGGCGCAGCGGGGATATGGATAAAGAGTGTCTTATCTCGTCGGGAATGGGCTCGGTGATGGAAAACATCTGCGCCCGGCTTGACGAGCATTGCAGAAAAAGTCTGCGCGGTATCACCGTGGCAGATATTGACAGAAAAATACTGAAACGCGGAAATGAGCCGTCGATAGATGAAAAAGCGTAACGGGAAAATTATATTTTTTCTCCTTTATATTGCGTTCGCCGTTCTCGGAGCTGTCGGAGGATTTTTGCTTTACCGCTTTGTCGGATGCGGCTGGCCGGCATTTTCCAAACCCATTGAAGCGCCTGCCGTTGTGGAGAGGCAGGATAACAGCTACGGAATGAACCGCACGGAGGTTCGCAGTCGGGCAGGAGATTCACATCTTGGGCACGTGTTCACAGGAGATCCCGATTCTCCGAACGGCGTGCGCTACTGTATAAACAGCGCCGCTCTGCGTTTTATTCCGTATGAAAAAATGGAGAGCGAAGGTTACGGATATCTGCTGTCCGTTTTTGATTAAAAAACTCAGGAGCCGCTTATGGAATTTGTTATTACTTTTTTGGAGGGCTTTATCTCGTTTATATCGCCCTGTATGCTGCCTATGCTGCCTCTGTATATCTCATATTTCGCCGGAGGGGCGGACAAAAAACACAAGGTGTTTTTGAGAGCATTCAGCTTTATACTCGGTTTTACCGTTGTGTTCAGTCTTCTCGGACTTTTTGCTGGCACGCTCGGCGCTTTTCTGAAAGAATACAAAACGGTTGTCAACATCGTGGGCGGACTGCTGATTGTTGTTTTCGGGCTGTCTTATCTTGAAGTTATCAAGCTGCCGTTTTTCAAAGGAATGCAAAGCGGACGGACGGCGAATACCGTTGTGTCGGCGTTTCTGTTCGGCATTATTTACTCAGTCAGCCTGACGCCCTGCATAGGCGCGTTTCTCGGTTCGGCACTGGCGCTTGCCGGAACATCCGGGACGGCAGTTAAAGGTGTTCTTTTGCTTGTGACTTATTCTCTCGGTCTCGGAGCGCCGTTTTTACTGTCCGCGCTGTTGATTGAGAAATTGAACACGGCGTTTACCTTTATTAAAAAGCACTACCGCGTTATTAACATCGTTTGCGGCTGTTTTCTGATTCTTGTCGGCATTCTTATGGCGTGCGGACTTATGGACGCAATAACGGCTGTTTTTTCATAACGGGAAAGGATTGTTTTATGAGAATCTCATTAAGAATAAAAAAAGAATACTCAAATTTTGAAAAGCGTTTTGCAAAACCGATCGTCGGGAGCGGTCTCGGAAGAGTATTACGCCATAACTTTTACGAAGGAGGTGGCAAGGTATGAAGTCCGGATTAAAGTATATTCTTTTCGCGGTCTCGGCCGTGGCGCTGGTTGCGGTCGCCGTTGCGGCATACAGACATTTGTCGTCCGTGACGCCCGCGCCTTCCGACCCTCCGACAAGCGCGACCTCGCCGTCATCCGCAGATGAAACCGTAAAACCCGGTGCGTCGGGTAAAGAGAAGACCGCGCCAGATTTTACCGTGAACGACGGAAAAGGCAGGAATATTACGCTGTCGGAAAGTTTCGGCAGACCCATTATTCTTAACTTTTGGGCGACTTGGTGTCCTCCTTGCCGAAGCGAGCTGCCCGCCTTTGAAAAACTGTACAGGAAGTATCAGGCGGAGGTCACGTTTATGATGATAGATCTCAGCGACGGTTACAGAGAAACGCCTGACTCGGTAAAAAAATTCCTTTCCGAAAACGGTTACACTTTTCCCGTATATTACGACTCTGAAGGCAGCGCGGCAAAAGCATACAACGCTTTGTCGATACCTTTTACGGTCGCAATCGATAAAAACGGAAACGTCAAAAAAACGCACCTCGGCGCAATGAGCGAGGCGGCGCTTGAAAGTATTATAAAGTCGCTGATTGAGGCAAAATAAAAGTCAACCTCTGTTAAACGGCTAATTGAAAAAATTTTCTCCGGTTGCCGCCGTTTTCAGAGAAAATTCATCGGATTTATCTGAAAAGCTTTGGCGGTTTTCGGACTCTTACGGTTTTGTGACAACTTTCAATCGTTTTTTCGGTGAATACAGCGTTCTTTTGTGCTATGATTATATTGCGGAAAGGAAATCCGCAAATAAATTCAAAGGAGCACTTGCCATGAAAACCAAAAGAACTATTCTCTCAACCATTCTCGCGCTTGTCCTTGCGATGAGTTTCATTATCTCTTCGGCGGCGGTGATTTCCGCAAATGACAACAAATCGTCCGGGCCGCAGAAAAAAATCTGTGTTGCCGCAGGCGAAACTTCCGACAGCTGCGGAACGCAGTCTTTTGAAAACTTTGTAAAAGGTCTGTCCTCTTTAACCGAGCAGGAAAAAGCGACGCTTATCGCCGACCTTGAACAAATCGAGACGCTTGAGAAGAAGATCGACGAGATCTATGCCCGTATGACTGACGAAAACGCGGACAGTCTTTATGATGAGATCAATGCCGTTGACAGCAAACTCGCTGCGGTACTCGAAAGAAACGCAAAACTTTGGGAGCGTGTCAACGATGAGTACGACGAAAAAATTGCCGCGAAAGAACCGGATATGACCCTTGACCCCGACGAAGAGGACTTTAACGGTTATTGCACGGAGAAAGAGGAAACCTATGAGGAATCCATTAAAGGGATGACTTCTCTGACCGAGCAGGAAAAAGCGGCTCTCCTTGCCGACCTCGCGGAAATCGAAGCTCTTGAAAAAAGAGTTGACACTCTTTATGCAAGCATAAACGACGAAAACGCAGACCGTCTTTATGATGAAATCGACGCTCTTGAGGACAAAATTGCGGAAATTCTCGAAAGAAACGCAGAGCTTTGTGATCGTGTCGATGCCGAATACGACGAAAAAATTGCGGCAAATGAAAAGGATATACCCTTTGATCTGAACGAAGAGGAATATTCTGTCTGCGAAAAAAGAAGATAAGAGATACGCGCAGAGTCGTGTCGCTCGGCACGACTCTGGCTTATTGACGGAGGCTTTATGAAACAGCTCATCTATATCGCGGAAGACGAAAAGAACATAAGAGAAACACTTCGGAGTTTTCTCGAAAACGACGGATACGAGGTTTGCGCGTTTGAAACAGGCGACGCGCTTTTAAGCGCGTTTTCCAAAAGACGCGCCGACCTCGTAATTTTGGATATAATGATGCCCGGCACAGACGGGCTGACCTGCTGCCGTATTATTAGGGAAAAGGACAAGGTTCCCATAGTTCTGCTGACGGCAAAGGATACCGAATATGACTATGTCAACGGCATCCTTCAGGGTGGGGACGACTATCTGACAAAGCCTTTTCGTCCGACCGTGCTTTTGATGAGGGTAAAAGCGCTCCTGCGCCGCGTTGAAATGGAGCGCGGAGGCAATCCGATGGACAGAGATGTTACCGTTGGAGATCTTCGCTTTTCTGGAGCGGAGAAACAGCTTTTCTGTAAAGGAAAGATCGTTTCTCTTTCTCCGAATGAAATGAAAATGCTCCTGTTTTTGATGCACAACGAAGGAAAAGCTTTGTCGCGCGACGAATTGCTCAATCATATCTGGGGCTATAATGATGAAGTGGAAACGAGAGTGACCGATGAAACCCTGCGCCGCATACGAAGCAAGCTTTCCGCGGCAGACAGTGACATATTGATAGAAACTGTTTGGGGCTACGGTTATCGATTGCGATCGAAAGGGGACGGAGTATGAGGCATATCAGAAGAAAAATAACGCTTGCCGTTCTCGGCACGATGCTTATCGTCTTTTTAACGCTGCTGACCACGGTCAATGTTTTAATTCCCGAATACCTGACGGCGGAAGCGCGAAAAGCCATACTTTTGGAAGATGAACGCAAGTCTCCGGTTCCTTTTGACAAAGCAAAAGACGAAGAAGAAGATGATGAGGAGGAGGAGGACGAGGAGCATTTTCTTACTCCGAGTGTCCGATACCTTGAAATCGAAGGGGAACTTTTTGAGCCCGAGCATCTCTCAAAAGCCGAATATCAACTGAGGGATTACTGTCGCAAAGAGAAGCCTGCCGCCGATGAATTTCATACGCTGAAAGCCGGCGGCAGCCGCTTTGTGTTCCGCATAACAAGAGGTGAGGATGACGGACACAACGACGCGTTTTCATACATACTTTACGTCGATATCGGCGCAGTAATGCAATATGCGGATTACCTGAATGCCGCGTTTTTTGCGATACTTGTCGTTTTGACAGTTCTTGTATGTCTCTTTGGGTGGAACCTCGGCGGGTATGTGGAAAAAGCGCACGAATCGCAGAAATGGTTTTTTCAGAACGTATCGCACGAACTTAAAACGCCGATGATGGCGGTTCAGGGCTGCGCGGAGGGAATCCATACCGGCGTTTTGGAGCCAAAGGAAGCGTCAAGAATCATTCTTGAAGAAAACGAACAGATGTCCCACCTGATTGAGGAGCTTCTTGCGCTCTCCCGTTTGGAGGCGGGGCAGTTTAGGTCGGACTTTCATTCGGCGGATGCGCGAGAGCTTCTCTATGACTGTCTGCGCGGCGCGGAGCATATTGCGGAACAAAAAAAACTGCGTATTACGCCATGCTTTGCGGACAAACCCGTTTTGGTAAACTGCGATGAAATACAGCTTCGCCGCGCTTTCACAAACATTATCTCAAACGCTCTGCGCTACGCAAAAAGCGATATCCGGTTAGAATGCGCGGAAGAAAAAGGCAAAGCCGTTATCCGCATACGCGACGACGGCGAAGGCATTGAGCCCGAACTTCTTCCCCATATTTTCGACCGTTTTTTCAGCGCCCGCAAGGGCGGAACGGGGATAGGTCTTGCCCTTGTAAAAGAAATTGTGACAATGCACAAGGGCACGGTACGCGCGACGAACGACAATGGAGCCGTGTTTGAGATCATTCTGCCCGTTAAATAAACGGGAAAACTTTACGGTCGGAGTTTACCGACGACTTTTCACGGAAATAATATTACTATGGTTAATAAAAATTCACAGCGAAAGGAACACCTTTTATGAAAAAGATTCTTACACTTACCATTGCTGCCGTTTTGGTATTTTCTCTCGTCTCCTGTGCGAAAAAAGACAAAGAAGACGTCACAACGGGAACTTCCGCGGCGGATGTTCAGAAAAACGGGCCCAAAAGCGCATTGGAAATACTTGAAACCGTATGGAAAAAGTATTCGGCGGACGACAAATTTGCGGCGATGGGAGGCTCCGAGAAGAATATGAAGGAAGACGCTCCCGGTAAATTCGATCTCGGAGACGCGGAAGCCCTCGATTTCGAGCTCGGTTTCCCGAAAGCGGAAGTCGGCAAACTGGACGATGCCGCCTCGCTTCTGCATATGCTGAATCAAAACACTTTTACCTGCGGCGTATATCACGTCAAAAATTCCGCTGACATCGAAGCTCTTGCCGCCAAAATCAAAGACAATATTCTTGCGCGCAATTGGATGTGCGGTTTTCCCGAAAAACTTGTTATAATGACCGTCGGCGATTATATCGTTTCTGTTTTCGGTGCCGCTGAGCTTATAAGCACCTTTACCGCAAAGCTCACTGATTCATACGGTTCCGTAAGACAGCTTTTCGATGTTCCCATCGCGTAAAAAAGAACTATGTTGTTTTCAAGTATAACGTTTTTGTACTGCTTTTTACCGTGCGTTCTGCTTGTATATTTCGTTGTTCCCGACCGTCTGAAAAACTTTACTCTTCTTGCGGCGAGTCTGATTTTCTACGGTTGGGGAGAACCGAAATATCTTGTTTTTATGCTCTTATCGGTGACGCAGTCATATATCGCCGCTCTTTTGGTAGAGCGTTTTCGCGGAAAAAAACTCGCGAAACTTGCGCTTGCTCTTTCGGCTGTCGCAAGTCTCGGTCTGCTGGCGTACTGCAAGTATGCAGACTTTTTTATCGAAAATTTCAATGCGGTAACGGGTTTTCCGTGCCGCTCCTGAATATTGCGCTGCCCGTCGGCATCAGTTTTTATACATTTCAGATTTTAAGTTATGTTGTGGACGTTTATCGCGGCGATGTTCCCGCGCAGCGTAATTTTATCGATCTCGCAATGTATATTGCGATGTTTCCGCAGCTGATTGCAGGTCCTATCGTTCGCTATTCCGACATCGCGGGAAGCCTGAAAAACCGAAAGACTACGCTTGCCGACGCATCAGAGGGAATCAGGCGTTTTTCAATCGGACTCGCAAAAAAAATTCTTCTTGCAAATTCTGCGGCGCTGCTCGTATCCGAATTTAAGGCGTACAATGAAAAAACCGTGCTGTTCTATTGGCTGTACGCTTTGGCGTATATGCTGCACATTTATTTTGATTTTTCGGGATATTCTGATATGGCGATAGGCTTGGGACGAATCTTCGGCTTCCGATTTTCCGAAAACTTCAATTATCCGTATATTTCCGCAAGTATCACGGAGTTTTGGCGCCGCTGGCACATTTCTCTCGGCGGTTGGTTCCGCGACTATCTTTATATTCCGCTCGGCGGAAACCGCGTAAAGCCTTTCAGACACGTCATTAACATTCTTATCGTTTGGGCGGCTACGGGCTTCTGGCACGGAGCATCGTGGAATTTTGTGTTGTGGGGGATTCTCTACGCGGCGCTTTTACTGTTTGAAAAGTATGTTTTACATCCGAAGATACGGTTTGCGGTGCCGATGCATATTTATACGCTGCTGTTTGTCATGCTCGGATTTGTCCTGTTTGACTCGGCAAGCGTCACGGACGCGCTCGCAAGTTTCAAGGCGCTGTTCGGCTTCGGCGGAATCCCCGCCGCTGATACCGCCTCGCTGTATTATCTGAAAAGCAACATCGTGCTGCTTGTTGTCGCCGTAATCGGCGCGACGCCTTTACCGAAACTTCTTTACGAAAAAATCGGTTTACGAAAATACGGCGGTAAAATTCTTGCGGTCGTAACGCCGTTGGCGGCGCTCGCCTCCGTTGCGTTATGCACGGCGTATCTTATCGACGGATCGTTTAACCCGTTTGTTTATTTCAGATTTTAACTTACTTTTCCGCACATATTTATAAAGGGTACACTATGAAAAAAATCCAACAAATACTGACTTTGACGTTACCTCTCGGTTTTATCGCCGTTTTTGCCGTTTGGTTTCTGCTTTCGCCGGAGGTTGACGAATCGCGAACCGAAAGGCGGCTTCTTGCAAAACGTCCGACGCTGTCTTTTTCATCCGTTGCCGACGGAAGTTTTATGAACGGCTTTGAAAAATACATGCTTGACCAGTTTCCCATGCGAGACGGTTTTCGAACGTTGAAAGCCGTCGCCGCCACAAAAGTGTTTGCGCAGAAAGATAATAACGGGCTGTATTCCGTCGGCGACCATCTCGCAAAGCTTGATTTTCCGACAAAACCGTCGTCCGTCGATCATGCAGCGCAACGTTTTCGGTATGTCTATGAAAACTACCTTAACAAACACGAAATAAAAACATATCTGAGCGTAATTCCCGACAAAAACACCTTTCTCGCCTCAAAAAACGGCTATCCTGATAAAGACTTCAACGAGATTGTATCCCGTTTGCGCAAGAACTTTCCCGAAGCCGGTTATATTGATATTTTCGGGCTTCTTTCAGCCGATGATTTCTATTTTACGGACTTGCATTGGCGACAGGAAAAAATACTGGATGTCGCCGCCGAAATCTCGAGAAAAATGGGGGCAAAACCTATCGGAGAATATGAAATGCACGATGCGGGAATCAATTTTTACGGGGTTTCCTACGGGCAGGCAGCGTTGCCACACGCGGCGGAACGGCTAAAATATATCGACAATGCCGTTATACGCGGATTGAAAGTATATAATGCCGAAACCGCGTCGGAGATTCCTGTTTACGACCTTAATGCGGCTGCGGGACGCGACCCGTACGAGATGTTTCTTGGCGGCGCCCGTTCGATAATCACCATCAAAAACCCGTCTGCCGAAAGAGAGCGTAAGATAGTTGTTTTCCGCGATTCGTTCGGAAGCAGTATTGCGCCGCTTCTTGCGCAGGGGTATTCCGAAATAATACTTGTCGATATTCGCTATATCTCCCCGTCGGCGCTCGCAAAACTCATTGATTTTTCGCAGATCGACGACGCGCTTTTCCTGTACTCCGCATCGGTCATCAACAACAGTGAAACGATTAAATAAGAACCGCATATTCCCAAAAAGAGGAAAGACAGTCCCAAAGACTCAGTTAATTATCCCGAAAAGGGAAGGAGGCTGTAAAAACCGCAAGGTTTTTACAGCCTCTGATTTACTTTAAAACCGAAATTTTTGCCGACCGAAAAACTCAATTACAAAGCTCATCGTTATATCCGTCGGGTAAAATCTCCGAAATATACGCCTTTGTTCCGAAGAATTTATTGAAAAAGCGAAGCCCGATATAATAGGGGATAAGCAGGGCGATCGCAAAAATAACAAGCCAACGGTGAAGAAGAAACAGAGCATATCCTGCCGCAAGTATTAAGAGCGGCGTAAGAAACATATACGCCAGAACGCCGAGCGCCGAACCGTCATTTTCGATATAAACGCGAACGGTATCACCGATTTTTGCGTCAACGGTGTTCGGAACATTCATTCTTATTTCTTTTTTATTGCAGACGGATGCCGTCGGACAATGCTCGCACGACGCGGGTCGTTTGGTTCTGACAACAACCGTGTTGCCTTTGATTTTTTCAACAGTTCCGACAACGGTCATATGTTTCTCTCCAATATAGCTTCCGCAACTTTTATTCCGTCTACGGCTGAACTTGTTATACCGCCGGAATAGCCCGCACCCTCACCGCAGGGGTAAAGTCCCGCACAACCGACGGATTCAAGCGTTTGCGGATTGCGGAGAATACGCAGAGGAGCAGAGGTTCTTGTTTCAACACCTGTCAGAACAGCCTGTCCGTCGCTGTAAATCCGTTTTCCGAACTCTATAAGACCTGTTTTGAGCATATCCGAAACAGACTTCGGAAACAGAGTGTTAAAGTCACAAAACTCCGTTCCGGGTAAAAATGTGGGTTTGATATGTCCGAAACTTTTCGATGTATCGTCGTTCAAGAAATCTTTAAGCAGGGAAGAGGGGGCTTTCCCGTTTCCGAGACGAAAAGCGGTTTGTTCCAACTTACATTGAAAATCAAGACCTTTTTGCGGACTGTCAAACGAGACGGAAGCAAGCATTGCCGCGTTTGCGTTTCTGCCGTCTCTTGTGTGATAACTCATTCCGTTTGTTACTGTTCCGTCGGGCTCCGATGAAGCATTGATGACGTAGCCGCCGGGACACATGCAGAATGTGTACGCAGCACAGCCTTTCGCCTTATCAAAAACTTTTGAGAATGAATAATCCGCGGCAGGCAGCATATCCGCAAAATCACCGTACATGGCATGATTGATATCTTCCTGCAAATGTTCCATACGAAAACCGACAGAAAACGGTTTAGGCGCGATTTGAAGAGGCTGTTCAAGCAGCATACGGTATGTGTCACGCGCGCCGTTTCCCACGGCGAGAACACAGATACCGCAGTTGTACCGTTCGCCGTTAAGAAATACGCTGTTTATCCTATTTTCCGAAAGATCAAGTCCGGTCAGTTTTGTCTGAAAACGGACTTCGCCGCCGAGACGTATTATTTCTTTCCGCATATTGCGAACAACTTTTCGGAGAATGTCGGTTCCGACGTGAGGTTTTGCATTTTTGAGAATATCGGGGTCTGCGCCGAACCTCACAAACGTTTCCAGCACAAAGCGGCATCTCGGATCTGTTATCCTTGTTACAAGTTTGCCGTCGGAAAAAGAGCCTGCTCCGCCTTCGCCGAACTGAACGTTTGAATCAGGGCAGATTGCGCCGCCGTTCCAGAACTTTTGAACATCCTCCGCTCGGCGGTCAACGTCTTTTCCGCGCTCAACAATTATGGGCTTTGCGCCGTTAAGCGACAGTATATATGCGCAAAAAAGCCCCGCGGGTCCCATGCCGACAACAAGCGGGCGCGCACTCTTATATGCTTTTTCGGGAGAAAATGAATAATCGCAAGTATTAACGGCATTCGGAATGTCATCCGCCGTTTCTATCACAAAGGAATATACGTATTTTATGTCCGACCGTTTTCTTGCGTCGATTGACTTTCTGTATACGGAAACGGGTACGGAAACATCAAGTCCGAGTTTTTTCCGTACCCGTTCGATAACAGAAGCCTCAGCCTCGCGAACGGAGGCGGATATGCCCTGTATTATTTTCATTGCAGTTCCACGCTTACATAGTATTTATCAAGAATCCCAACCGGAACTCCGGATTTATTCGTTATAACGACTCTGTATTGCCCGCGCTCGTTCTTTTCGTTGAAGTTTATCGAATAGTGCAGGGAATTTATCGTTATATCATTGATTTTGTTTGAACGAACTTTTACGTTCAGTTTTTGCGATGTAACATGTGCCGTCGCGCCGTTCGGCGTTTGCGTATATGTGAACAAATCGTTCATTTCACTTTGTGTCAAAAACAAAGTTTTGGTATGCGCGCCGTTCAGTTGAACTGTGACGGAAACCGAGTTGTCGGGAGCTACAAACGTTACGCCATCAATCGTCGGGTAAATCATTTCGATGGTTCTGGAACCTGTCCCGAGTTCGGAAACGTCAAACTGACCGAGACTTATTCTGTCACCGAGTGCATCAAGCGTTTCTTCGTCGCCCTGAACCGTTACCGTTGCCGGATCGCAGATTATGTTTGCATACGAACTTTCGTCACCGCCGTATATGTTCACAACGTCAACAGTCAACGGAAGCGTTCGCCTGTATACAACTTTTAACTTTGTCTGAATCTCGTTTACATCAAGCGTCAGATATTTCATTTCAACGGGGTTTCCGTCTTTATCAAAAAGGGAAATCGCCGACTGCGTATTGATGTCGGTATTGCTGAGAGCCAGGTCAACGGTCGTGGACGCGCTTGCAATCGTTCTGACGATTTCGGCAGGGCCGGTAACCGTGACCTTTTTCGGAGTTATGTTTTCCTCAACCGCCTCATATCCGTCCGCAAGGGAGTTTTCATATTTGACTCCGACATCAAGCGTCTTGGTGGCTGTTTTCACAAATTCGATTTTTATGGACGAGGGACTGACGGAAGTACATGTAACGTCGGAGTTCAGAACCGAAACGTTTACAGGCACTTCATATATACCGGCGGAAGCGATAGAATCAAAATTCAGCGTCGCTGAAATATCGTCTGCATTCAAAACAAGAAGTGCGGTTCTTCCGCCCTGAACTTTTACTTCGCAGGTAAAATTGGTGTCCGTCAGAAGCATCATCAATCCGTTGTTCCCGGGAACAGAGCCTTCGTAATGAATTTTTATCGGAACATTTCTGAACTCCGCGGAATTGGTCGGGTTTGCGTAATAAATTATTGCAAACCATGCAAAAACAGCAAGAATAACAGAAATTATCTTCAAAAACCCGTTGCGTCTGATAAGGGAAGAGAACTTGGAGGACAGTGAAGTCAGGAACTTTTTCATTTGCTCTTCCTCCTCAATTTCTTTTCCGCTTTCTCGGCAGTTGCCGCCTCTTCATGAGAGGTAAGCAGATCTTTTTTAAGTTTTGTACGCAGGGTATCCGCAGTAAAATCACGGCGCAAATCCCCCTCGCAGGCGACGGAAATTATTCCCGTTTCCTCCGAAACAACAACGACAATGGCGTCGGAAACTTCACTTATGCCTATCGCGGCTCTGTGCCTTGTTCCGAGATCGTTGCCTATGCTACGCGTTGTAAGAGGCAAAAAGCAACCTGCCGCATGAATTCTGAAATCTCTGATAATAACGGCACCGTCGTGAAGCGGGGCTTTGTTGAAGAATATGTTGCAAAGAAGTTCAGTCACAATGGAACAGTCAAGAGAAATACCGGTCTTTATGATCTCGCCGAGTTTTGTCTCTCTTTCGATAACTATAAGCGCACCGGTTTTGGTCTTTGAAAGTCTGTCAACGGCATCACACAACTGATCCACCGCATAGTCGCTTTCATCAAAGTTCATCATGCGGTCTTTTTTAATCTTCGCTATGTTCAAGCCCTTTCTTCCGATGTTTTCAAGTACGCTTCGCAGTTCGGGCTGAAAGACGATAAGCATTGCAAGCATGCCGTATTCAATGGTTTTATTCAGAATAAAGTGCGTGCCTGTCAATTTCAAAAGTTGCGATATATACAATAATGCAATCAGAATGATGATACCTTTCAATAATTGTTCGGCGCGCGTGTCCTTGATGAATTTCAGGACGTAATATATCATCAGAGACAGAATCGCTATATCAAGAATATCAAGCAACAGCAACCACGGAGACGAAATCAGATTACTGAAAAACGACCCGATATTGCTCAAAAATTCAGCCATACTCTTCACCCTTAAATACCGTTTATGCGGCTGTTCACCGCTCTTATTATATTTTAACAGTATTTATAGATAAAATCAAGTCCCCAACGGCAATTTTTTATAAATTTTTAAGCACTTTATCATATAATCCACCTCTTCAACCGTGTTGAAAGGCGAAAAACTCACACGGACCACGCCCGATTCGGTCGTTCCGAGTTTTTTGTGCGCAAGCGCCGAGCAATGAAATCCGCCGCGAACACATATTCCTTTTGAACTAAGGTATGAAGTCACTTCTTCCGAATGCGACCCCTGCACATTAAACGCAACAGTCCCCACCGAATCGGCAGAAGAATAAAGTGTGATATTTTTGAGTTTTTTCAGTTCATTTATTGCGTGCCGAACAAGTGATTTTTCATAAAATGAATTATTGGGATTTCGTCGCAAAAATCTGATACCCTCGCAAAGTGATATTATAGCGGGCGTTGCAACCGTGCCGCTTTCAAGAGCCTCGGGAACAATCTCAGGTTGCAAAAGATTGAGAGATTCCGTTCCCGTTCCACCGTAAAGCAACGGCGACGGGGGAGTTTTTCTGAACAGTAAAAGTCCAGACCCCTGTATGCCGAACAAGCCTTTATGTCCGGAAGTGCATAAATAATCAATTTCAGCATTTCTCATATCAATCGGAATATGTCCCGCAGCCTGCGAAGCGTCTGTTCCGAATAAGATACCGTTTTTATGAGCAATTTGTGCAAGAGGACGCAAGGGAAGTACTTTGCCCGTGACATTTGAAACAGCCGTAGGGAAGATGAGCCTTGTTTCTGGACGGATAAGCGCTTTGACAGACGCTTCAATATCGTTTGAATCGGCAATATCAAACGTTACACCTCGTGATGAAAGAGCTGTCAGCGGTCTCATTACGGAATTATGCTCCATGTCGGACACTATAACGTGATCGCCTTTGGAAAGAAGTCCGAAAAGCAAGAGATTTATCGATTCCGTCGCATTTTTGGTGAATATAACATTTTCAGGTTCGCATCCAAAATATTCGGAAATGACCTCGCGTGCTTCAAAAATTCGTTCTGCCGCTTCAAAAGAAAGACTGTGTCCGCTTCGCCCCGGGTTTGAAGTGTTCGAGCGCAGGTTTCTGTTAACGGCACGCAGAACGTTTTCCGGTTTCGGAAAAGTCGAAGCGGCATTGTCAAAATAAACAGGGAAGTCAATCATAGTTTTTTATTCCGTGAACGGGAATCCCTCTTTGCTGAAACAGTTTTGTTGTTCTCGGCAATTCCGAACCGTCGACAACAATGCACCAAGAACAGCCGAAAGCCGACGGTTGACGTGATTTTTCCGCATAACATTTTATATTATTTGCAAAAAGCAATTTTTTCGCACGCTGTAAGTGTGTCGCAGAATTTATCAAAATACACTTTTTCATCTCGATTTTCCTTTCTTTTCTTGCTTCATTATATGATATGTCGTCTCCCCGAAAAATGAAAATGAAGCGCAGTCAAAACCGGCGCTTCATTTTACTAAATATGTTTTATTTGTGTTTTTGTTTAATCTTTCTTTTTGTGTATGTCAAGCGTGTCAAGTGGGTTGTTTTCAATCGCTTTATCGACTTGTTCGTCTCCGATATGCGTATATATCTGTGTCGTTCCGAGGTTTGCGTGTCCGAGAACCGCTTGCAGTACACGAACGTCAACGCCGTTCTGATACATAAGCGTCGCCGCGGTATGACGGAGTTTATGTGTTGAATATTTTTCCGGGTCAAGTCCGCTTTTTTCTATGAAAGTTTTTATCATCGTCTGAATCATCCTGTTTGAAAGTCTGTTGCCGTTTCTGCTCAAAAACAGGGCTTTTTCCGCGCCTCCTTTGATATGTGTCTCCGAGTATCTGTCTTTCATATATTCCTGAATTGCGTCAATGCACATAGCATTCAGATGAAGCCTGCGTTCTTTGTTTCCTTTACCTCTGACAATAACGGATTCTCGGTCAAAATCAATGTCTCCGATATCCATACCCGCAAGTTCGGAAAGACGCATACCACAATTCAAAAACAGAGTAATTATGCAATAATTCCGCGAAAAATTCTTGCCGTCAATAGATTCCAAAAGTTTTTTTGCTTCAAAAAGATTCAAATGGACGGGGAGTTCTTTCGGCATTTTCGGAACTTCGAGATTTAGCGCGGGATTCTCGTCAATGATATTATTTTTTTGCAGGTATTTGAAAAAACCACGCAATGAAGATATTTTTCTTGCTCTTGCGCGGGCATGATTGTCAAGTTCGCTCGTGGTATAATTCAGGTAATTGAGTAAATCACCGAATGTTAATTTTTTCACAATCTCAACATGGACAAATCTTCCGTCGGACGGAATCTCAACAGACGGCGACTTAATGCCGTTTTCATCGGCAAGCCATTGGAAAAACAGTTTCATATCAAGATAGTATTGATCTACCGTTTTTTGCGATAAATTCTGAACATTACGTTTATAAAAAAGAAACTCGCGGCAAAAGCCCGGAACAGATTCATAAACCATTAAATAAACCTCCGTAAATGTAAAACAAAAAGCAGAAAATGCAGATTTCGCTCTATACAGTAAAAAAACACATCGAACAGCGCAAACTCAAACGAAGAAGTGATCGATTAAAATCACGCTATCGGCTGTATCCGAACGGACTGTTTTTGAATGCAGAAAAAAACAGATAAGCCGGTCTAAAAATTCAAAACAAAAAACAGAAAGAAATAAATATAAATGGAGACTTAAAAAATACATCATAAAATGAATCAATCTGTGGCTTGTTGATGTAATTGAATTTCTTACGGCGGAAATAACAACAATCAAATAACTTTAAAAACCAAATTACAAATAAACTCGCAATCAATTATGACATTAAAGTAATGCTATAAAAGCGACAATATCGAACTATTTGACCTTATCCTCAATACTTTACTGCCCCGAATTGCGCAAAATATTCATTTTGCGCAATTCGATATATCTGAATTATAGCATAAAAAACGGAGATTGTCAATCCCCTTTAAGGATTTTCAATCTCCGAAATGCGTAATTTGGTTGTAATAGGAATACGCACGGTTGTTATGATAAAAGTGCAAAATACAACAGCTTTATCAACAGAAAGAAATCAATCACGCTTTTCTGCGTCTTTTCTGTTCTTTATGATTTTCATTCGTGAGAACTCTTCGCGTTCCTTTTCTTCAAGCGTGTTTACAATGAACTTAACCGTTGCTTCCTGTCTCGGAATTACGATATTTTTCAGCGAGTTTGCGCGACGCTGAGTTTTCTTTATCGCAATGGCAAGTCTGTAAACGGAGTTTTCGATTTCGGAAAGCGTTACGCAGAGTTCTTTGACACGTTCGAATTTCGAATAGGCATTGTCAAGAGCGGCATCTGTTTCCATAAGGCCGTAAGGCACGGTCTCTTCCCTTTTCTCTTCAAGCGTAACAAGAGGAACCTCCACTCCCATAACGCTTTTTGTCCTTATTCTGACACCGTTTTCAACGGGAACGGCTTCCGCAATGCTATGTATAACGCCCGATGAAAGATTTGCTTCTATCAAAGAAGCGTATGCCTCAGAAAAGACTTTATCTATTTCAGACTGTATTGAAGTCGCTTTATCGACGAGCAGCATCATTTCACGAATGAGTATATTGCGTTTTTTATCCATAAGTTCATAGCCCGTCTTTGCCAAAGCAAGCGAGCGCTGAGTGCTTATCAGATTTCCTTTCGTAGCAAATACCGTTGCCGCCATAAGTTTGATTCCTCTATCTGTTGTAATACTTTTCTATATATTTCGGGTCTACCCTGTCAAGTTCGCTTGCCGGCAGGATTCGAAGCAGTTCCCAGCCGAGGTTAAGGGTTTCGTCTATTGTTCTCGATTCCGTGAAATCCTGCGTCAAAAAACTTTTTTCGAACTCTTCGCCGAACTTCATATACAATTTGTCAACATCCGAAAGTTCCTCTTCACCGACAACGGAAGCAAGACTTCTTGCCTGCTGAACTTTTGAATACGACGCAAACAACTGGTTTGAAACGACCGAATGGTCTTCCCTTGTATACCCATCGCCTATTCCGTCTTTCATCAAACGCGAAAGCGAAGACAAAATGGAAACGGACGGATATACGCCTTTCTGTTCAAGGCTTCTGTCAAGAACTATCTGTCCCTCGGTAATATAACCCGTCAAGTCGGGAATCGGGTGCGTTATATCGTCGTTAGGCATTGTCAGAATGGGGATCTGCGTTATCGAACCTGTCTTCCCTTCCACCATACCCGCACGTTCATAAATGGAAGCAAGGTCGGAATACAGATAGCCGGGATAGCCTTTTCTGCCAGGAATTTCGTTCTTTGAAGACGAAAGTTCACGAAGAGCTTCGGCATACGAAGTCATATCGGTCAGAATAACAAGAATGTGCATTCCGCATTCGAATGCAAGGTATTCTGCTGCTGTAAGAGCGAGACGCGGAATCATAATTCTTTCGGCAATGGGGTCATTTGAAAGGTTCTGGAACATAACGACCTTGGAAAGTACGCCCGCTTCTCTGAATTGTTGCAGGAAATACTGCGAAACGTCATGTTTGATACCCATTGAACCGAATACGATACCAAACTCACCCTCGGAGCCGAGTCTTGCCTGACGCACAATCTGTGCGGCAAGTTTGTTGTGGGACATACCCGAGCCTGAAAATACGGGGAGTTTTTGTCCTCTTATAAGCGTCATCAGCGCGTCTATGCTTGATATTCCGGTATGAATGTAGTTTCTCGGATAGCGTCTGCAAACGGGATTTATGGGCAAGCCGTTAACATCAACATATTTTTCGGCAAATACGGGACCGAGACCGTCGATAGGTTCTCCCGAACCGTTGAAAACACGTCCGATAATTTCCTTTGAAACACCGAGTTCCATCGGTTTTCCCGCAAATTTTGTGCGGGTGTTGTTCATAGAAAGACCTATCGTTCCCTCAAAAACCTGAACAATAGCCTTGTCTCCCGTTATTTCGATGACTCTGCCGAGTTTTTTTGTTCCGTCGTCAAGTTTGATTTCGCAAACTTCTTCGTACCCGACACCGCGAACGCCGTCAACAACGACAAGCGGACCGTTTATACCCGAAAGTCCTTTATATTCAAACTGCAATTATTTCACCTCATTTGAACCGAAATTTTCTTCCGTAACAGCGGCAAATGCCTTGTCGATTTCCTGTTTTTTATCGTTGAAAATCGAGTCGTCGTTTTCTTTAATCTCGAATTTCAAGCGGATAACGGAATCGAAAACTCCCGTCTTTACAAGCTGCGATATGGGAACCGCACGGGAAATTATTTTCTGCGCTTCATCATAAAGATAGAGAATAAGTTCCATCATTTTGAACTGTCTGTCGATAGACATATATGTGTCTATCGGGTGCATTGCGTTCTGCTGCAAAAAACCTACGCGGATAACTTTTGCGATCTCTATAACAAGCCGTTGAGCGTCGGGCAGAACGTCGGCACCGATAAGTTTAACGATTTCCATTAACTGGTCTTCCTCGTTGAGTAAACGAAGAATACGTCCGCGATATTTTGTGAAGTTCGCGTTCACGTTTTCGTTATACCACGGAGCAAGCGCGTCCATATATTCGGAATAACTCGTCATCCAGTTAATTGCGGGATAGTGCCGGGCATACGCAAGGCTCTTATCAAGAGCCCAGAAGCAGGAAACAAAACGCTTTGTATTCTGCGTTACGGGCTCAGAGAAGTCGCTTCCCTGCGGGCTGACCGCACCGATAAGAGTAATCGACGCTTCCTCACCGCCGAGAGTTCTTACATATCCTCCGCGTTCATAAAATTCGGCAAGACGTGACGGAAGATATGCGGGATATCCCTCTTCTGCGGGCATTTCTTCAAGTCTGCCGCTTATCTCACGCAAAGCCTCTGCCCAACGCGAGGTCGAGTCTGCCATTATAGCGACATCATATCCCATGTCACGGTAGTATTCGGCAATTGTAATACCGGTATAAATCGAGGCCTCACGCGCCGCAACGGGCATATTGGACGTGTTTGCGATAAGCACTGTTCTGTCCGTCAGCGGAGTACCCGTTTTCGGGTCGATAAGTCCCGAAAATTCTTCAAGAACCTGTGTCATCTCGTTTCCGCGTTCGCCGCAACCGATATAGATGATAATATCCGCATCGGACCACTTTGCAAGTTGGTGCTGATGCATCGTTTTGCCTGTTCCGAAACCTCCCGGAATAGCCGCAGCCCCGCCCTTTGCAATGGGAAACATCGTGTCAACATTTCTTTGACCCGTGATAAGCGGTTTAGAAAGAGGAAGTCTTTCCGCCACTGGACGCGGCACACGAATGGGCCATTCCTGCGTCAGGCTGAGTTCTTCAACCGTCCCCTGCTCCGTCTGTACTTTTATAAGCGTATCGGAAATTGTATATTCGCCGTTTTTTGCCGCAAAAATAACCGTTCCCGAGCAAGTGCTCGTAGCACGATATTCAATTCTCGACGTTTCGCGGCAAGTCGCATAGATCTGTCCGCGGCTGATTTGTTCACCCTCGGACACGGTCACCGTAACCGCATATTTTTTCTTTGTATCCGCTTTTTCAACATCACAGCCCGTCTCAATATACGGTGTTGAGATTGCTTCAAGCGCTTTAAGAGGGCGCTCAATACCGTCAAAAATATTGCCGATGATACCCGGAGCGAGCGTAACGCTCATCGGCTTTCCGGTCCGTTCGATAGGTTCACCGATTTTCAAACCCGTCGTGGATTCATATACCTGGACGGTAACTTCCCCGTCCACATTGGAAATAACCTCACCTATCAGTTTTTTATTTCCGACATATACGGTCTCCTGCATTTTCAGGTCGTCCGCATTTTTGACCTTGACAACAGGACCGTTGATCGAATAGATAGTTATGTTTTCGTTCATATTGTCACTTTCCGTCATTCAAGGCGCAATTTGCCGCCGTTAATGAAATCCGTTCTTTCCTTTTCAACACGGTTGTCAAAAGAAAGGTCAAGCAAAAGATTTCCCTTTCCGAATATAACGCCGCCGAGCCTTACAGATGAATCTTCCTCAAACGAAAGTTCGGGAAGAATGTTTTTGCAGAGTTCTTTTTCACCTTTTGCGCAATAAGCGACATCGGGTATTCCGAACTCTTTTACGGCTGCCTCGTATGCTTTTTTCAGATACTCTCCGTAACCGTCGGACTTGCGGAATGCCGCAAGCCTGTTCTCCAATTCGGAGAAGAGTTCCCGCATATATGCCTCTCTCTTAACGAGAATATTTTTTCTCAATTTTGCGTCTTTGGTGACAAGTTCTTTTTCGTCTCGGCTTCTGAGTTCATCGTAACTCATAGACTTGATTTCCGCAATTTCGTCGGAAAGACGCTTTTTTTCCGCTGAAACGGTGTCTTCAATTATCTTTTTCGTTTCGGCTTCCGTCTCTTCCGCGGAACGCTGTGCCGCGGCAAGCACGGTTTGTCTCAAAAGTTCGAGTTTTTCTCTGTTATCCATACAGTATCCTTTGAATTACAGTTTGACGCCTATCGCTTCGCTGATATACGAACTTATGGCGTCCTTCGTTCTGCCCGCGCAGTGTCTGTCGGGAATTTCGACGATAAGCGGCAGCGAGCGTCCGAGTTTAAGCCCGTTTATATATTCGGGTGCAAGTTTGACGAGTTTTTCGGTCACAAGCAAAATTCCTATTTCGGAATCACTCAGGCACTTTTCGACCTCCGCCCGAAAAGACGGCTCATCATTTACGACAACGCCCTCAATCCCGCAGAGGCGAAGCCCCATTTTGGTATCGGTGTTGTCACTTATAACGAACAGTTTCATTTTTTTACAGTTTTCCTACGATCTGGAATGAGATAAGCATACCGTAAATTGCGATACCTTCTGCAAGTGCAACGAAGATTATCGACTTTGCGAACATGGACGGATTTTCGGAAGATGCTCCGATTGCGGCACTTGCGGCGGAAGCAACGGCAACGCCTGCGCCGAGACACGCAAGACCTGTCGAAAGAGCGGCAGCGATATATGCCATACCGGTGCCGACTGAAAGGTTACCCGCAGCGGCGGCAACCGCTTCCGTGGTTTCACCTGCGGCGGAAGCCGACAACGGCAGCGCAATAATGATGCCTATTCCGAGTGCAAAAAAAATACAAATATTGGTTATGAGAGCCGCTTTGCCGGATTTACCTTTTTTGGAACGCTTGGTAGCGATAACAAGGGGAACCATTGTCATAAGAAGCAGCGCAAATACTATGAGTTTTTCCATTTTAATATACCATCCTTTATCTATTCAAATTACTGCGAAGTTTAAGCGGCGAATACGAAACGCCGTTTCCTCCGTAAAATCTGCTGAACAATTCATAAAATTCGAGACGCAGAACCTGAATCCCGACAATAAGACCTTCAAGAGCCATAACAAACAGGTTGCCGATAACAATAACAACAAGGTTGCCGCTGCCGAACGCCGCCGCGGGAACAGTTCCCGCAAGGGAGAAAACAACGCCCATCATACTTGCGTGTGACAGAGCGAACGCCCCGACACGGACAAACGAAAGTGAGTTTGTGCAATAGCTGAGGAATGTTTCGAACAGTTCGAATATGTTGCTCATAAGGTATTCGCCGAATTTTTTCGGGAACCAGTCTTTTTTACCTTTGCAAAGATCTGCAAGCGGTCCGCGGAAGAAGATTATCACAGCGGGAACGACAAGCAATCCGACAATGTAAGGTGTTGAAAGCAGGTTGAAAGAAATATCGGAGAACATTCCCAAAATCGGACCGACAAGCCCGCCTATCAAAGCACAGTAGAAGATAAGTCCCGCAAGTCCGTTAGGTCCGAACAGCGCATTTTCAAGGTCTTTGCGCTTGAATGAGTTAATTATATTCATAATCATCGCAACCGCAATGAACACAACGCCTATTGCGATGGTAATTCCGAGCGCGGGCATCATGTGGTTTGACGGAGTGAATACAAGTTCGCGTTCTTCACCGAATATCAGGCGACTCAACACACCTTCGTAACCGAACACCGAATCGTAAACAACGCCGAATCCAGCCGAAAAAATGCCTATCGGAATCAAGATCTTTCCGAGTTCGAGTTTTTTCAGTTTCCATGCCAAAAGACCGATAAGGCTGACGCATAAGCCCTGCCCGAGGTCTCCGAACATTATTCCGAAGAACAGCGAATAAGTCAACGCTACGATGGTCGTCGGGTCAAACTCCCCGTAACCGGGAACGCCGTACATACGCACGAACATTTCAAACGGTCTGAATATCAGCGGATTTTTCAACTTTGTGGGAGCGGACGAACCTTGATTTGCAGCCTTTTCCTTTGTTATCTTCAATCCGTCTATATCTATATTCCCGAGCGTCTTTTCAAAATCTTTGATATTCTCGCTCGGAACCCAGCCCGCCATATAAAAGTTTTTGCCCGTCTTTCCGCAGAATTTTTTCAACTCTTCGGTTTCGTTCAAAAGGTCAACCGTTCGCAAAACCGCGCCGGAATAACTTTTCGCTTCCGTGAGAAGTTCTTTTTTATGAGTCTCCGCTTCTTTGAGCGCTTTTTCGGATTCTTCTATTTCTTCCGTCAGAAGTCTGCGCGCCTCGCTCGGGTTTCCGTGTATTTTCGAACTCAAAAACTTGCGTTCAAATTGCAATGAAGCAAAGATACTGTCAACGTATTCGATATTCTCGGCGGCGGCAAAGTACATACCCCACACACAGTCCGTGTTTATCGAAGTCGGAATGAATATAAACAGTTTTTCGTCTTCAACAAAAGAAAGCCTGTTGTAAACGGTCTTTGCAAGTTTACCGAAACGGAATTTTATAAATTCGAGTTTGAACAAATCTGAAATATCGCAATCTGTCTCCGAAAGTACATCAAGTTGCGATGCGACCTGTTCTTCTTCAAATATCGCATTTTTTATATTTTGAATTTTCTCGTCGATTTCCGCGGTATTCTGATGAAGTTTGTCTATGCGTTCCGACATTTCCGCAACATCGGTTCCCGTATCAACGTCCGTTTCCGCATCATCTTTTCCAGCAAGCGCGGCAAGTTCCTTTGCTTTTTTAAGAAGCGGGCGATAAGGGTTTTCGTCTTCATAAGGAAGAAGATGAGAAAAACCGCGAAGCACGTTTCTTATGTTTTCCGGGTGAAAACACTCAGTTTTTATAACCGCCTGCGCAGTTTCCGAATATGCGTCCAACGGACCGACAATATTCACCAACTGCATTTTTGATACAGCCAAAAATTCACACCGTCCTTTTATTCATTCGGTCTTTCAGACCGGTTGTTCCGAAGTCCGCACAGACTTGCCGTTATTCGCTCCTGCGAAAGCCCGTACCGCACGCCCTCGGCTATATGGATAAGATTTCGTATCTCAATATCTTTCAAAGTCAGATATGCTATCGGCACGGCGACCGACGGCTGACCCGACATAAGGATAACCCTGTTCAGCGAATACGATATTTCGTATTCGTTCGGAATCTTCGTCTCGTCCGTTCCGACATATCTTGTATAATACGGACATATCTCGGAAAGTGTTTTTCCGAAATCCTGCGAAGAGTAAAGCCGCTTCAATTTGTCCGCATTCAGCCGTTTTCCGTAAGGAAGCATATATTGCTCGATTTTGTCGGTCGGAAACGATTTACGAAGTCTGACCGTACGGCTTATATTTTTAATGTCTATCTGCGTGCCCAACTGATTTTTTATTACCCGAAGATCTGTCGAGGACAGTTCTTTTGCCATAACGGCAAACATCGAGGAATAAAACTTACCCGTCAGAAGCGTTTCGATCGTGGCATAATCGAGCTTTTCGATATCTTCCGCATTTATTGCCCCTGCATAAGACGTTTTTTCAAGCAGCGCAAGAAATTCGTTCGTCGTATTTGCCGAAAGCAAATCGACAATTTCTTTTTTTAGCCTGTCGCCGCCGTCCGCAAGAACGGAGCCGATAAACTCGGTTCGCCCTTCCGCAGTTCCGTTTCGGAGACCTCTCAAAACAGTAAGAATGAAGTTGACTTCTCGCTGCATTTTGTATGTGTCAAGAGACTTCTTCTTATCGCCCGAAATAAAATTGGAAAGTCTTTTATAATCTTCGTCAAGTTGCGTTCGAAGCAATTTTTCAAGTCTTTCGCGGTGCAGTTCCTTTTCGTCCTCGTTTTCGAGAAGCGAACCGTAAACGGTTTTGTATTTGATGTACGAATTGACCTCGGCAAGCGTTTTTGCGGCGGAAAGCGCTCTGTAATCTTCCTCTTTCAGCCTGTTGCCGAACATCGCGCGCGCTTTTGCCGTCACCGCGCCGTATTTGATAAGCGTTCCTATCGACATATCAGTTTCCGTCTTCCGCAAGCCCGACAACCCGGTCAAACATCTCGTTCAGCCATCTGTCCTTATTCTCACGATACGTTTTATCAAGAGTTTCGGTTTTTTTTTCGAACCTTCCATCAATATCGGCGGAAGCGTCCTTAAACGCTTTTTTGGTTACATCCGTCGAAGCAGATATCTCATCATACGCTTTCGCAAGTTCCGTTTTTCTCATTTCGCTTATCTTGCTTTGCATTTCGTCAAGGTCATGCTCCTGTTGTTGCTTGGCTGAAACAACAATCTCTTTCGCAAGATTTTCGCATTCTACTATTTTATTCAGAATATCAGGCATTTTTTATCCCCTCTAATCCGTATAATTCACAAGTATTTTCAAAGGTTATTTTTTCCGCCTCAGACTCGGATATGCCCTTGATTTCCGCAATCTTCTCAGCGACCTTAGCCACAAACCGAGGTTCGTTTCGTCTTCCTCGGAACGGCACGGGCGCAAGATACGGGCAATCGGTCTCAATCAAAATTCTGTCAAGCGGAACGACCTGCGCCGCTTCAACCGCTTTGCGCGCATTTTTGAAAGTCAACACGCCCGAAAACGAAACGTAAAAACCGAGTTTGACAACCTCTTTTGCCATTTCAGACGAACCGCTGAAACAATGAAAAACGCCTGTTACGCCGTATTTTTTAACAAGTTTTATGCAATCCTCATGTGCGTCGCGGTCATGAATAACTATTTTACTGTTTGTGTCTTTTGCAAGTTGCAGTTGCTTTTCAAAAAGAATCAACTGTTTTTCGCGGGACGGCGTTTCGTAATAATAATCCAGACCTATCTCTCCGAGCCCGACACATTTTTTGTCGTTCAACATCAAACGTATCTTGTCAATATCCGCCTCGCAAAAATCGTCCGCAGCATCGGGATGAAGCCCGCAAACGGCATATACATTTTTGTTTTCGTTTGCGATTTTTAACGCAAACTCGGAACTTTCGATATCGTAACCCGCACAGATAACAGCACCGACGCCGTTTTTTTCAAGCGCATTCAGAACATATCTGCGGTCAATATTGAATCTTGCATCATTCAGATGTGCATGAGAATCAAAAAGCATTTTTAACCTCTTACGGCATTTCAGATTGCGGCAAACCGCAATCTGAAACAATTATTTTTACTCAACGGTCACAAAAATACCCTCGCCGCAATCAAGCGCCGTGAAGTATTTTCCGTCAACAGGCTTCAACTCAACGGGAAGTCCCTTGATATATGCGGTAACCTTATTCGCCCCGTCAAGTTCAAACTCAACGTCTGCAATTTTGCCGTCGCCGAGTTCCGCCATATTGACAAGCGTGAATGCGTGACCTTCTCCCTCTTTCTTGTCAAAGCAACCGATAAGCACAGTCTGATTGGATTTTATGTCAACAATGGTAGAGAAATCTTCATACTCATTATCAAAATCCGCATAGTCGGGCGAACGGCGGGTCTTGTATGTAAACGCGCCGATGTTTTTATACTGCATATAAACGTCCGAAACCGCCGCTATTTCCATATTTACGGTTCTGCCCGCAGACCAGTTCGGAAGTTTTTGTCTCTTCTTATCGGGTTCCTGCGTATATGCGCCGCCGGTTATGTCATAACAGAAATGCAGTATCGTATTGCATCCGAACGAAAGAGCGACCCAACTCTGGAAACGGAAATCAGCCGCGTCGGGGCATCTGTTCGGTCCGAATTCCATAGACTGAATGTAAATTCTGAAATCCTTGTTGTACTTGCGGCAAAGCTGCGCCTGAATGTCAAGGCTTCTCAAATATTCGTCGTATGTAAACTTCTTACCGTTATCCTGCAAAAGCGGATAAACGTCCGTGCAGATGTAATCGGCAGAGGTAACCGTCTTTGCAAAATCTTCGAGATATTTCTCAAAATCAAGTTCGCCGAAAACAAATGCCGCCGCATACATCGGAAGCAGGTTTACATAAGTATCTTTGCCCGGATAAACTTTCAAATACGTTTCAAGAACGTGTTGTATTCTCGGATAGTCATTCGGCGACGGCTCATCGTCAAACCCGTTGCCTACCCACACGGGGCTGTCTTTATAATAAGAGGTGTATTTTTTCACGTCCTCTTCCGTCAGTTTTTCGCCCTTGTCATTCATCACATTGTCGTGAATAATAACTCTGATATTGTACTTTTCGCACATTGCCAATGCGTCTTTGAATATTTTTTCCCAAGTGGGATTGCCCCAAACAACGGTCAAAAACATCAAATTCTGTCCGTGAGCAATATAGTTTTTATAATCGACCTCGGGAATCTCGTTGATAAGCCCTTTTGCCAAATACTCCTCACGGATTCCGTACATCGAGCCGATATCTATCTGCTTTTTCATTTTTTCTTCCTCCTCGGAAAGCGTTTTGCGCGCTCTTCATTCGGAACTATCTCATTCCGCACGCTGTTTAGCATATTATATCAGAGAAATCGTAAAAAAACAAGTCTTTTGCCCAAAAATAACAGATTTATTTCAAATCTGACATCAGCCGATAAAACAGACCGTTAATACACAAATAATTACTGTTCGCAAATGCTTTAATTTGCTCTTTCCGTCTTTTCTTCCTTGACAAACATCATCAAAAAACTTATAAGAAGTAAAGCACAGCATATCCACACGGAACGTACGCCTATCTTTCTTGTCAAAAACGTTCCTATTCCTGCGCCCACGGCAAAAATCAGGATAACTCCGAAGTATGTGAACGCCTTTTCAAGAATTTTTTTGTCCTTTGAACGAAAATATGCACACAGCGCTTCCGTTCCGCTCCTCAGATTGCCTATGCACATAGTGCTTGCGTAAGCGTGTCCGCGCACCTTATGAAATGTCTGAACCTGCAACGCGCAGACAAACGAAACAAGAGCATTTGCAACCGCGTCAAGCCTGTGGTCGAGAAACCCAACTATGAAAAGCAAGATTATCTCGCAAAGCAGAATTATCTGCCGCCAATGAATTTTTTCGCAGTTTTTAAGCCGTCCGTGAATAAGCTCCGCAACCGCCGTTCCGATAAGGAAAGAAACAACGGGAACAAGGTATTTCCAAACCTCGCTCCACTCTCCGAGAAACAGCGACGAACTCAACAACACCACATTGCCCGTCTGCGCGTTCGCAAAAACTTCATCTCGGCAACAGTATGTGTATGCGTCCTGAAAACCGCCGGAAAGAACTATAAAAACCGCCGCCCGAAACGAGTCGGACATCTGCCCTGTTACGGCTTTTAATCTCATGCGTTTCGCCTCGGAAAAGAAAATACAAACGCCGTATAGGAAAGCATAAAACCAAGAAATGACAAAATCAGCAGCGCAACATTTATTCCCGCCAAAAATTCGCCGACACAGGCGCAAACAAAACCGAGCGCCATGGTAGCGGATGCAAATCGCGTCCAACCGTTTCTTGCGATTGCGTCCGTTGCAAGTTTCAGAACAAGAACAGCCGTTGCAATGTCCACCATGACCGCCATTATAATATTGAATACCGTTGCCTTTAAAAAGACCTTGCTTTCAAATATAAGTTTTCGAAAAAGTCGCTTGACTTTTTTCACCTGATATATTATAATACAAAAGTAGATATATGTAAAATCTTTAATTTGTATACCTGAAATTCATTTTTGATATATCCAAAAGAGGTATTTCGTATGTACATAAACTATGATTATTACCGCGTTTTTTACTTTGTTGCGAAGTACGGAAGCCTTTCGCAGGCTTCAAAACAGCTGATGAACAATCAGCCGAACCTGACGCGAACCATCAAAAACCTCGAAAGCGCACTCGGATGTCCCCTTTTCTCCCGCACAAACAGAGGTATGAAGTTGACGCCCGAGGGCGAAAAACTTTTTGAACATATACGAATAGCGTTTGACCACATCGAAGCGGGCGAAGCCGAAGTTACGGAAAGCAAAAACCTGCAAAACGGAACTGTATTTGTCGCAGCAAGCGAAGTTGCGCTCCGTTGTCTGCTGCTTCCTGTTCTTAAAAAGTTCCGTCTTAAATATCCAGGCGTCAGAATCCGTATCAGCAATCACTCAACGCCGCAGGCAATAACCGCGCTCAAAGACGGCATTGCGGACATCGCAATTGTCACCACGCCGACCGTCGAAGCACCGTCATTAACTGAAATCGGAGTTCGCACCATACGCGAAGTCGCTATCTGTTCCCCATACTTCAAATCACTTATAAACAAAAAAGTTTCGCTCTCTTCCCTGCCGAATTATCCTATAATCTCGCTCGGAAAAGACACCAAATCATTTGAATTTTACTCCGAGTTTTTTGCCGACAACGGCGTCCCCTATCTGCCCGACATAGAAGCCTACACCGCAGACCAAATATTGCCCATGGTCGAAGCAGACCTCGGCATAGGCTTCGTTCCCGAAGAATTTATTCACCCCACGGACAACGTCTGCATAATCGACCTGAAAGAACAAATTCCGACCCGCTCGATTTGCCTGATTCAGCGAAAAGAACAGCCCCTCAGCGTCGCCGCCAAGGAACTGAAAAAAATGATTTTGGAAAACATATAACACAATCGCGCCCGAGATACCTCGGGCGCACTTAATAAGTTATACGTTTTTATTTATTGGTAAGAAATGTTTCTTTTCTTAACAACAAGATAAATATTGCAATAGTAATTATAATAGTCAATAATCCTAAATATACACCTATTGACGAGTTATTAAATCTTCCGTAGGATTCAAATTTAGAAAATTCAAGCGCAAACAACATGCTCAAAGAGCATAAGCCTCCTATAAAACATATTGTCTTAAACTTTTTATAAAGCAATAAACTCAAAAAGTAAACGCATAGAATAATACCGGATAAAACAATATTACCAGAGAGAACAATTATGCCATCACATGAAGTAATTCCCTCAATTACTTGCCAATCGAACATCAGCGTTGATAAATTTACTAATAAAAAAGCAGCTAATAATAATCTTTTTAATATACTCTTCATTTGAATCCCTCATATATTATATTCTGACTCGCGAATATTTACCGCATAGTGCCGATATTATACCAAACGTTTTACTTATATTTGCCCACTCACTGTAATAACCTGCATGCTGAACTACCTTGTAATCGATTGAATTTTATCAGTACAAATCCACAGTAAACCCCAATTGACTCCAAGGATATTATAGCAAGTATTTCTATTTTTGTCAAGATATTCGATTATTCATTACAGAAACCACAGGCTGAAAATACAAAGGCTTCGCAAAATGCCCCGACAAAAGCAAAATGCTTCGTCGGGGCATTGTTTACTTGTAAAAATCCGTCAGCCTATGCGGTTTTTCGGATATACAACACTTTGTCAGAATCAGACACCGAGCTTAGCTCTTCTGAGCATCTCGTTATCCGTGAAGTTGTGAGTCGCGGTATAGCCGGGAAGCGGAAGAATGCGCTCATGGATAGCGTCGATGATCCAATCAGCCTGCGGGAAGAAGTGCGTTTCAAGCTCGTGAGCGGGCGTGATCCAGTTTCTGGAGCCGACAACCGTAACGGGAGCGTCAAGGTAATCGAATGCAAGAGACTGAATGTTGCAAGCCATGTCTTTGAGAACGGAGTTTCTTTCAACAGCGTCGGAAGCAAGCAGGATTCTGCCGGTCTTCTTAACGGACTCGATAACGAGGTCATAGTTGAACGGAACGATGGAACGTGCGTCGATAACTTCTGCGGAGATGTTGTATTTCTCCTGAAGGGTGTTAGCAGCTTCAAGCGCTTTGTAGAGCGTTGCGCCGACGGTAAGGATGGTGATATCCGTACCCTTTCTCTTGATATCGGGCTCGCCGAGAGGAATTTCGTAGTATTCGGTCGGAACTCCGCCTTCGTGGAATCTTTCGCCGAAGTCGTAAACTCTCTGGCTCTCGAAGAATACAACGGGGTCGGTTCCCGCAAGAGCGGAAGCCATAAGACCTCTTGCATCGTAAGGAGTTACGGGGAATACAGCCTTCAAGCCGGGAATGTGCGCGATAAGCGCCGTCCAGTCCTGAGAGTGCTGTGCGCCGTACTTGGAGCCGACGGAAACACGGAGAACAACAGGCATTCTGAGAAGACCTGCGGACATGGACTGCCATTTAGCCAACTGGTTGAAGATTTCGTCGCCTGCGCAGCCTACGAAGTCACAGTACATAAGTTCGATAACCGCACGACCGCCTGCCATTGCATAACCAACGGCGGTACCAACGATAGCAGACTCGGAAATCGGGGAGTTGAACAGTCTGTTATACGGAAGAGCCTCGGTAAGACCTCTGTATACGGCGTAAGCGCCGCCCCAGTCACGAACGTCTTCACCGTAAGTGATGAGCGTCGGGTCTTTGTAGAATCTGTCTATGATTGCTTCAAACAGAGCGTCACGAACCTGGAATACCTTGTTCTTGGAAACGGGTTTGCCGTCTTTGTCAAATGCAAAACGCTCTTTTCTTGCGATAGCCTGAACACGCGGGTTATCGGCAAGAGCCATACGAACTTCGGGTTCTCTGTCATCGAACTTTTCAACGTGCTCGTTGGAAAGCATGATCTTTTCGATCTGATCGGGAACAGTGAAGAGATCCATTCTCGGAGAGATCTTTTCATCAACCGCCATCTTTGTGATCTTGGTGATAAGGTCTTTAACTTCGCCGTCGATAGCGGAGAACGCGTCTTTCTTTGCGACTTTCGCTTTAACGAGTTTGTCGCTGTAGCATTTAAGAACATCCTGCTCTTCCCAAGCCTTGACTTCTTCCGGAGTTCTGTAAGAACCGGAGTCGGAGGGAGAGTGACCGGTGTATCTGTAAGTAACGGTGTCGAGAAGTACGGGACCCTTGTTCTCTTTGATAAGAGCGATCTTTCTTCTCATTGCGTCGATAACGGCAAGAGGATTGTAACCGTCGATACGCTCTGCGTGCATCTGGTCGGGGTTGATACCCGCGCCGGCTCTTACGAGCAGACCGCCCCAAGGCATCGTTTCGCCGCTGGTCTGACCGCCCATGCCGTAGAAGTTGTTGAAGAAGTTGAAGATAACGGGAAGTCCTCCCTGATATGCTTCGTCCCAAAGTTTGGTGAACTGGTCCATGGAGGAGAACATCATTGCTTCCCAAACAGGACCGCGTCCCATGGAGCCGTCGCCGATGTTGGAGATGCAGATACCGTTCTTCTTATTGACTTTCTTGAAGAGCGCCGCGCCTGCCGCGATGGTTGCGGAGCCGCCTACGATGGCGTTGTTCGGGTAAATGCCGAACGGGAGGAAGAAAGTGTGCATCGAACCGCCGAGACCCTTGTGGAAGCCGGTCTCTCTTGCAAAGATTTCCGCAAGAGCGCCGTAAACGAGGAAGTCGATGGCAAGTTCTTTTGTGGATTTCTGATCTTTTTCAACGATCTTCAAAATTCTGCCGCCCATGAAGTTCTTCATGTAGTCGTAAAGATCGCTGTCGGAAAGTTTGTTGATGGCGGACATACCTTTTGCAAGTATCTCGCCGTGGCTTCTGTGAGAACCGAAGATGTAGTCGTCAACGCCGAGCAGGTAAGCCTGACCTACCGCAGACGCTTCCTGACCCATGGAAAGGTGTGCCGGGCCGGGGTTGGAATACTCGATACCGTTGTATTCGGACTTTGTCTTTATCGAGTAAAGCATGGTCTCGAACTCGCGGATAACCGCCATATCGTGATAGATACGCATGAAATCTTCGGTCGAGAAATTCTTCTTTTCTTCGGATATCGTTTTGTTGTACTGGTTAAGGTCGATGTCCTTAAAAGAGAGTTTGCCGGGTTTTCTCGCTTCGTTGGGATCGACGAATTGACACTTAGGCATAATTTATAGTCCCCTTTCTTACATTACACTTTGAATTGGAAAAGACCTTCGCGAAGTATCTCGCAAACGGTGGGATGCGGGAATATCATCTGACGGAGTTCTTCAACTCTCATCTCGCTCTCAATCATAAACACCGCGCCGAAAATAATCTCGGACGCATAGTTGCCTATCATGTGAACGCCGATGATATTGTGATACTTCTTGTCCATGATCATCTTGCAGATGCCGTCGTTGATACCGCCTTCGGTCTCGGCAACATATCTGCCCGAATATTTCATCGTCAGGTTAACGACTTCATAGTCGATACCCTTCTGCTTGCAGCTGTCTTCGGTCTCGCCCACACAGCCGACTTCGGGAGTTGTGTAGATGACGGACGGAACAGCCTCGTATCTCATAACGTCCTTTTTACCGAGCATGTTGTTTATCGCAACTTCGGACTCTCTGTAAGCAACGTGAGCAAGCATCATTTTACCGTTTACGTCGCCTGCAGCGTATACGTTCGGAACGTTGGTTCTGCAATATCTGTCAACCTTTATCGCGCCTCTTTCAACTTCGACGCCGATGGTTTCAAGTCCGATGTCCGCGCTGACCGCTCTTCTGCCGATGGAAAGAAGAACTTTGTCTGCGGGAACGGATTCGGTCTTGCCGTCTTTTTCATATTTAACGGCATCTGCTGTTACTTCCGTAACTCTGCAGCCGAGGCAGAACTCAATGCCTTTCTTCTTATAGTTTTTAAGAAGAACATTGGAAATATCTTTGTCGGTCGGTCCCGCTATCTTGTCAAGCATTTCAACAACGGTAACTTTGCTTCCCACACTGTTATAATAAGAAGCCATTTCAAGACCGATTACACCGCCGCCGATGATAACGAGTTTTTCGGGAACGGCGTCAAGGCTGAGGATCTCTCTGTTCGTCAGAACAAATCCGCTTGCAACACCCTCTTTGACACCCGGAATCGGGGGAACGACGGGTGCGGAACCTGTCGCGATAAGAAGTCTTTTCGTCGTCAGTTTTTCGCCGTTTACTTCAACCGCATATCCCTCGGGAGTTCTTCCCGCGATTTTGCCGACGCCTTCGATAACGGTGACTTTGTTGGCTTTCATAGCCGCACCGATACCCGCAACAAGCTGTTTTACCACCTTGTCTTTTCTTTCGACAACGAACTTATGGTCGTAGGAAACGTCGGCAGCTTTTACGCCGTACGCTTCGCCGTGTTTTGCATATTCAAGAGCCTTTGCGCAGTAAAGCAAAGATTTGGACGGAATGCAGCCTTCGTTAAGGCAAACACCGCCGAGCGCTCTTTTTTCGATAACGGCGGTAACAAGTCCTGCATGACCTGCGCGTTCCGCCGCAAGATAACCTGCGGGGCCGCCGCCGAGTACGATAAGATCATAAACCATTTGTCAATCCTCCTATTTCGCAAGAAGAAGAGAGAAGTTCTCAAGGTTCTTGCAAAGCGCTTGCAGGAATTTCGCGGCGGGCGCGCCGTCAAGTGCTCTGTGGTCGAACGTAAGAGAAAGTCCCATCGCCTTGTAAGGAACGAGTTGACCGTTTACGACTTTGACTTTTGTCGTGATGGTGTCAACACCGAGAATACCGGTCTGCGGCGGGTTGATAACGGGAGTGAAGGATTCAATTCCCATCGCGCCGAGATTGGTAACGGTGAACGAACCGCCGGTCAAAAGATCGGGGTTGATAGAGCCGTTCTGTGCGTCGGTGATAACCGCTTTTGCCGCCTTGGAGAGGTCATTCAGAGACAGAGTTTCCGCCTTGAATACGGTCGGAACCATAAGTCCTCTCGGAGTGTCAACGGCAATACCGAGGTTGACATGATTGAAGAATACCATTTTGTCGTCGTAGAAGTGCGCATTCAGTTCGCGGAAAGCGGGAAGCGTCTTTGCAACGGCAAAGAGGATAATATCGTTAAGCGTAATGTTCGCAAAGCCGAGCGCGTCTTTGTTTTCCTTGACTTTGGCTCTGAATGCGGAAATCTCGGTTGCGTCGAACGACGTGTTGAGAGTAAGCTGAGCCATCTCGGAAAGAGACTTGTGCATGGATTTTGCGATAACTTTTCTGATGTTCGGGAGTTTTTCTTCAACAAACTCGGGAACATCGGATGCCGCGGTCTGTGCAGCCAGTGCGGGAGCAACGGGAGCGGTGAGATCGGAAACGCGAACTCTGCCGCCGATTCCTGTTCCGTCAACTTTTGCGTCAAGACCGAGATAACCGTTCATCGCGGCGGGCGTTGCGCCTATACCGCTTTCGGCAAGCGCTCTGACGTCTCTTTCGATAATTCTTCCGTCCGGACCTGTCGGAACGGCATATCTGTAATCGAGAGACTGTTTCTGTGCAAGAGCCTTTGCTCTCGGAGAAATCTTTACGAAGCCTTCGGCAGCCGTGTCTTTTGCAGCGGGTTCGGCAGCAGCAACGGGAGCAGCCTCTTCTTTTTTCTCTTCCGCAGCGGGTGCGGCGGCTTCTTCCGTTGCAGCGCCCTTGGGTCTGAACTGAGAAACATCTTCGCCCTCGTTACCGATAACGCAGACATTCAGAAGGCACTCAACATCGTCTCCCTCTTCGAAGAACGTTTCAAGCAGCGTGCCGGCGACCGTAGCCTCCTCGTCGAAAGCGGCTTTATCCGTCTCATAAGAGAAAAGGATATCGCCGACCGCTACGGCATCGCCCTTATGTTTATGCCATTTCGTAATGATACAGCTTTCAACAGACTGTCCCTGTCTCGGCATAATTACAGGTGTTGCCATAAAATCACTTCCTTAATGAATTATTTTTTTATGAAACAGGTACAGAGGACCGTTTCCGCTCCCCTGTACCGTTAATGTCATATTTCTTTTGCGTTCGCAAGCAGATACTTTTCAGCCTCTGCGCACCACAGACCGTTGTGAGCCTTGGTTATCTTTGCAAGTTCGGCAAAGAACGGGTCGTTCTTGCCTACTTCCTCAAAGTCTGCGATTGCGGTAAGAGGAATATCCTTATGCGTGTAAATAAGTTTCTTGCCGCCCGGAATCTTGTCGAGGTTGATCGTGGTATCAACAACAGCGTTAAGACCGCCGACGTGGGTTATCATAGCCGCGGGGTTGATGGTTCCGGTCTCCATAAGTTTAAGAGACTCTTTCATATCGTCCGTGTTGCCGCCGCTGGTGCCGACAACGTGTGTGGAACTGTAATGCACATTGTAGAAGTTGAACATTGCAGAGAAGTCCGTTTTGGTCGGACCGGCAAAGAAGTTCAGACATCCGTCTTTTGCAAGAATAGCGTCAGCCTGTTCAACAACAGCCTTAACGGGAGCGAAAGCAAATACATCATTGAAGCCTTTTCCGTCGGGAGTAAGGCTCTTCAAGTATGCAACGGGGTCAGCCTGCTCTGCGGTATTGACATACATAAGTTTTACGCCGTGTGCGGCAGCATCTTCAACGGTGAAGATTGAAGCGGCTCTTTCAAGTCTTGCGGTATCAATATCCGTAACAACAAGAAGAGACGGTCTTCTGTCGCTGTGCATAGCATAGTCGATCGCGCCCATGCCCATGGGACCAGCACTTGCAAGGAGAGCAAGAGAACCACCCTCAACGATACCCATGGAGTGAACGTAAGAGCCCTGCGTTGTGTGGTAGTTTGCGTGATAACCGCCGACGATGCAACTCATCGGCTCGGCAAGAGAACCGTAGAAGAATGCTTCACCCGCATAATCAAGCAGGCAGTTGCTTTCCATAACGCAAGCGGGAATTACGATATACTGGGAATCGCCGCCGATATATCTGAAAGAATAACCGGGAGCGGCATAGGGGTCACTCGGAAGGTTCATAGCCGGCTGAATGGAGAATTTCTCGCCCGCCTTGAACTTGTCCTGCCATTTTGCGCCGACTTTCATTATTTCGCCGCAGAATTCGTGACCGATAATTATAGGTTCCTCGGCAATATTGTTGGGAACACGTTTGTGATCCGCGCCCTGCATTGCCGCTTTATGAGAAGACATACAAATACTGTCGGATACGACTTTTGCAAGAATTTCGTCGTCTTTGATCTCGGGAAGTTCGAATTCATCGAGTCTGAGGTCGTTCTTGCCGTAAAGTCTTACAGCTTTGTTCAACATTGGAAAATTACCTCCGATATATTATATATATAAATTATACCAAATCAACAATAAAAAGTCAATGGTAAATTAACAAAAAAGTGCTTTTTACAGCGGACTTTTCGCAATTTCTTTCTTTTTCTTCCGAAGTTCGCGAAGTTTCAGAAAATATTCATGAAGCAGTTCGTAACACTTCTCCTCTTCATAGCCGAATTCGACGTTTACCTTATGGTTCAGCCCCATTTTGGACAGGTCGCAAACGCTTCCGAACGCGCCCGACTTTTGGTCGTGCAATCCGACGTAAACGTTTTTTATTCTCGAATTCATAATCGCGCCGCCGCACATGGTGCAAGGTTCGAGCGTAACATACATATCGCAGTCGATAAGACGCCACCCTCCGAGTTTTTTGCAAGCACGGTTTATTGCCGTAATTTCAGCGTGTTTCAGGGCATTTTTGTCGTTTTCGCGCCTATTGTAGCCCGAAGCGATGACTTTACCGTCATGAACAATGACGCACCCTACGGGAACATCGTCTATCGCACACGCCTTTTCAGCGCATTTGAGCGCACGGAGCATAAATTTGCGTTCGTACATCACATATGCTCCGGTGCGGTGACTTTGATTATTCCGAGGACGTTTTCAAGCGTCTGCTTTACTGCCTTTATAAGCGCGATTCTCGCGTACATCTTGTCGGGATCGTCGCACTTTACGCGGCAACCGTTATAGAAACTGTGGAAAGAAGATGAAAGGTCAACGGCATATTTCGTCATGAGCGATATATCGTAACTCTGCGCCGCTCTGACAACCTCGCCCGTGAAAAGCGCAAGCTGCTTAATAAGAGCTTTTTCCTGCGGTTCGCCGAGCGCCGCCGTACATTCGAGGTCACACGGAACGTTTTCATCTTTCAGACCCGCCAAAATGCTGCAAATACGCGCGTGCGCATACTGAACATAGTAAACGGGATTCTGATTTGTCTGCGAAACGGCAAGGTCAAGGTCAAAGTCAAAGTGAGAGTTCGGCTCACGCATATTGAAAAAGAAGCGTGCCGCATCTATGGGAACTTCTTCAAGCAATGTCACAAGTGTTATCGCCTTGCCCGAACGCTTGCTCTGCTTTGTGACCTCTCCGTCCTTGATAAGGCGCACCATCTGGATAATAACGGCATCGAGTTTTGAAGCGTCAACTCCGAGCGCGGTAAGCGCGCCTTTAAGTCTCGGAACATAACCGTGGTGGTCTGCGCCGAGAACGTCTATTGCCTTGTCATATCCGCGTGTAACGAGTTTGTTGTAATGGTATGCAATGTCGGGAACAACGTAAGTGTAAAGTCCGTTTGAGCGAACGAGAACGAAGTCTTTTTCACATCCGAATTCGGTCGCCTTGAACCAAACCGCGCCCTCCTGTTCGTAGGTATAACCCGATTCAGTGAGCATTTCAACTACTTTTTGAGCCTGTCCGTCTTTGTAAAGTTCGCTTTCTCTGAACCAACGATCGTATACGATACGGTATTTTTTCAGATCGCGTTCAAGCGCTTCCACGTTTTTCGGAAGCGCAAATGCAACAAGTGCCTTTTTACGTTTGGAATCTTCCGCCTCGACATATTTATCGCCGTAAATTTCAGCAAATGCCTTTGCGTGTTCAACGATATCTTCGCCGTGATAAGAATCCTCGGGCATTTCGATGCCGTCTTTGAAAAGTTGCAGATAGCGGAGAGAAAGGCTCAAACCGAATTTTTCAATCTGATTACCCGCATCGTTGACATAAAACTCTCTGTCTGCTTTATAACCCGCAAAATTAAGAATGGAAGCAAGGCAGTCGCCGTTTGCGCCGCCGCGCGCATTTCCTATGTGCATGGGACCCGTCGGATTTGCGGAAACGAACTCAACAAGTACGCGCTTGCCCTCTCCGAAATCGCTCTTTCCGTAATTCTCACCCTCGGAAAGAATGCCGTCAACAACCGACTTCGAAAATTCGGGACTGAGTTTGAAGTTTATGAAAGCACCCGCAACGGAGACTTCGGAAAACCATGAATCGGTCGGAAGCCTGTCCACGATTTCTTTTGCTATCTGCTGCGGTGCTTTTCTGAAAACTCTCGCGCCGAGCATAGCGGCATTGGTCGCAAAATCGCCGAAAGACGCATCTTTCGGAATCTCAACGGTAAATTCATATTTTTCAGACTGCGGCAAAGCGCCGTCAGACTGTGCTTTTTCAATCGCGGCATTTACATTTGCCGTTATTTTTTCTTTTACCTGCTTAAAAAAATCCATTTCCAACCTCTCACACGTTCGGTTTTACGTTTATTTGCATGATATTTTTGCTCGCGGACGAGCAGTTGCGATCCATATAATATGAAACTTCGACGCTTCCCCCGTCGTCGGTCAGTGTTGACTGTACGCTGTATGTGTCAATACCTATCTCAAAATTTTCAAACGCCGCTTTTCCCGGGAAATAACAATAGTGTTTCTTTCCCTTTTCAAGAACGAAATCAGCAAGTTTTGACGTTCCGTCGGCACAAATGCTCAAACCTAAATCACTCACGGACAAGCGCAGTCGCTTTGCCGAAAAAGTTTTCTCGTCGGGGCTGTCGAAAACAAAATCATAGCCGCCGTTCCGTTTGCGCATGGAAGCAACCGTATAAAGATTTGAAGTTTCTATTCCGTCTTTCAACGAACGGATATTAAGTTTTACTTTTTTCATTTCTTTGCGGAAAACTCAACAGCAAGGTTGAGCAATTTGTTTATCAAATCGGAATACGCGATGCCGCTTGCGTCAAAGAGTTTGGGATACATGCTTATCGACGTAAATCCGGGGATCGTATTTATTTCGTTCAAATATATATCGCCGCGTTCGGAAACAAGGAAATCGACTCTTGAAAGCCCCCTGCAGTCGCAAGCTTTATACGCCTTTACGGCTTCGCTTCTGATAAAATCTTCATTTTCCGTCCCCGACGGAATCAACAATTTCGATTCACTGTTGGAATATTTTGCTTCGTAGTCGTAAAACTCGTTTGCGGGAATTATAAGCCCCGAGCAAGACGCAACAGGGCAGTCGTTCCCGAGAACCGCAACCTCAATTTCTTTCGGATTTTCCACGCCCTGTTCGACAACAACTCTGCGGTCAACCGCAAAAGCATCGTCAAACGCTTTTGAAAGAGTTTCTCTCGATTTACATTTTGTTATACCGACTGAAGAACCGGCGTTGGACGGTTTTACGAATACGGGATATTCAAGTTTTTCTTCAACCGTATTCTTTATCTTTTCAGGAGCTTCGGCATACTCAAACGCTTCAACAGTGACCCAAGGTACCTGCTTTATTCCGGCGTGTTCAAAAACGATTTTCGTATATGCTTTATCCATACATACGGACGAGCCGAGAACGCGACATCCCACATACGGTATATCCATCAGTTCAAAAAGCCCCTGTATTGTTCCGTCCTCACCGTTTTTGCCGTGAAGAACAGGGAAAATAACATCAGGGGTTATACTGTCTCCGTCCCATACAAAAGAACGGGAATTGAAATCGGCGAACACTTCCCTGTTGGATTTGTCGTTTTCCCAACTGCCGTTAGCAACAGCCGCATTGTCAGCCTCGGTATGATACCACTTACCGTCTTTTGTTATACCGAATTTTGTCACATCGTGACCTTTTATATTATTAAGCACAGATGCAGCCGAGACACACGAAACTTCGTGCTCGGTCGATCTTCCGCCGAAAATAATCAATACTTTCATAAATCAATCTCCAAGAGGTTTTTGAGCGCTGACGACACGCTCGATATTATTCAAATCATTAAAAATTTTAACATTTTCAAGCCCTGCGGAATCACATATTTCCGCCACGGTCCGCGCCTGCCCTTTTCCGACCTCAAAAATCAGTCTGCCGCCGCTTTTCAGATTGTCAAAATACTTTTTCGGAATAACTCTGTAAAACGGATAACCGTCGCCCGCTTCAAGTGCAAGTTTCGGTTCATGCAAAACTTCCCTGTCAAGCGTTTTCATTTCGCTTTCAGATATATACGGAGGATTGCAGGTTATAACATCAAATACACCTGAAAGAGTATCGGAAAGAGCATCGTGATGAATGAACCTTACGTTTTTAACGCCCAATATTTCGGCATTTTTTCTTGCCACATCAAGTGCGTCGTCCGAAATATCCGCAAAAGTTGCGGAACAACCTTTTTCCATGCAGAGAGTCAGCCCTATACAGCCGCTCCCGCTGCACAAATCAAGAATTTCGGATTTTTTGTCAATATAAGGCAAAGCCGCTTCAATAAGAGTTTCTGTATCAAAACGAGGTATCAGAACACGCTCGTCAACATAAAACTCCCGTCCGAAAAAAAACGCGCGGTTTGTCAGGTACTGCACAGGCACGCCCGAGCAACGCAATTCGACTGCTTGCGCGATTTTATCACAGACATCGGATGTCAAAACGTTGTTCCAAACATCGGGTGTAAGTTTTGATTCCAATTTCAGTTTTCGAATTTCTTCGAAAGGCTTTTGTGCAAAAAATGATATGAGTTCAAGCAGTTCCCCCTCCGCATTTTCGGAAACGGAATGCTTCATTTTTGAAAGAAGTTCGGAATACATCTCCGTTATGAAACCCTATAAGCGGCAGATGCGTCAAAATTGCCGTCATCATCCGTCAAAGACGCTTTCAGGGCTGCTATTGCGACTTCTATCTGATCGTCGTCGGGTTCTTTTGTCGTTATTTTCTGGAATGCAAGCCCCGGAGCGCTGACAATTTTCGTAAAGAGATTGTCATGTCTGCCCGTATACTGCTGCAACTCATAACTGAACCCCGCAATAATCGGGATAAACAGAATGCTGATAGCGGTATAAAGCATACGGCTTGCGATATTACCCGTTATCATATTCGAAAAAACGGGAATAAGCGAAATCAGAATAGAAAAAATCATACTTGTAAAGAAAACTATCAGCAGAAAACTTGTTCCGCAGCGCGGATGAAGTCTTCCGAATCCCCTGACGTTTTCAACCGTGAGTTCTTTTCTGTTTTCAAGACAGAAAATCGTTTTATGCTCCGCACCGTGATACTGAAAAAGACGGCGAATGTCTTTCATCAGCGACACAAGCAATATGTAAACAAGCATGATGATTATACGCAAAACGCCCTTGAAAACGGAGTAAAGCCAAATCGGATAGACCCATTCGGCGTTGCCGCTCAAAGAGCGAACCAGCCATTGAACGCCCTCGGCTATCCAAGCGGGCAGAAATATGAAAATAGCAACGGCAAGCGCAACTCCGATAAGTGCGGAAAAGAAGAGCATTGCGGTCGTTCCCGCACTTTTCTCCTGCTCTTTTTTATCCGTTGCTGTATTTGCATCAACATCGCTTTCAACTTCCGAAGCAGCGTCTGTTTCCGTTTTCTTTTCATCCTCTTCGGACGCAAAGAACTCTGCGGAACGCATCAAAGATTTATAACCGACGATAAGGCTGTCAACAAAGCCGACAATACCTCTGATAACGGGAAGTTTGAAAAACTTACACTTCCCTTTTATCGTCTTGTATACCATCGGTTCCACAACGATGTTTCCGTTTTGGTCGCGAACGGCAAGCACGTCTTTTTTCGGAGAGCGCATCATAATGCCCTCTATAACTGCCTGACCGCCGACCTTTGCATACAGTTTTTTAGACATTTTTCTCCTTTATTCGGCAGAGATAATATAATAGTAGACCGGCTGTCCGCCGTTGATAACAACGACTTCCGCATCGGCGGAAAGTTTGCCGCGAATAATATCTGCGGTATTGTTTGCCTGTTCTTCGGTTATGCCGTCGCCGTAGAATATGGTGACATAATCCGAGTTTTTGATATCTTCGCTGAGCATTTCTATGCACTTTTCGTCGGAATCTTCGATATAGGTTACTTTGCCGTTGACAAGACCGAGTTTTTGTCCTTCTTTTATCTCATGACCGTCAAATACGGAATCACGAGCCGCAAAGGTAACGCTTTCCGAAATAACGTTTCTCTTTGCGTCTACCATCGCCGCTTCGTTTTCTTCAACATCAAGGTCGGGGTCGAAAGCAAGCATTGCGCTGATACCCTGCGGAATTGAAACGGTATGAAGAACGACAACCTTTTTATCGGTAACTATCTCTTCCGCCTGTTTTGCGGACATATAAATGTTTTTATTGTTGGGAAGAACGAACACAACTTCGCTCGGAGTTGCACAAACGGCTTCAACAATATCTTCCGTGCTCGGGTTCATCGTCTGCCCGCCGCTTACGATAACATCCGTTCCGAGGTCTTCAAAAACGGCTCTGATACCGTCGCCCGCGGCAACGCTGACAAACCCGTATTTTTTCTCGGGTGCGGCGGAAACAGTCTCTTTCTTTTCGTCTTTCTGCTCGGGTTCGCCCGTCGAAAGTTGCGTATGCTGTTCTTTCATATTTTCAACTTTGACCTTGGCAAGAACACCGTATTTAAGGCATTCGGAAAGGACTTTGCCCGGGTCGTTGGTATGAATATGGAATTTGATGAAATCCTCATCGTCAATGAAAACGCCGCTGTCGCCGCAATTCATAATAAATTCGCGGAATGCGTCTATCTCTTTTTCTGTTTTATGAATGCCGGGAACTTTATTGACGATACACTCGGTGCAATATGCAAACTTGATGTCCTCTGTATTAAAGGACGCAAAGTCCGCCTGTCCCGCTTCGGAAGAAGAACCCGCATGTGCGGCAATCTCGCCTTTTCCGTCAAGAACGGAAAGCATACCTTCAAGCAGAACACAGAAGCCCATACCGCCCGCATCAACAACTTTTGCCTGTTTCAGCGTGGGAAGCATATCGGGAGTCTTTGCCAATGTGTCTTTTGCGTTTGCAAGCAACTCGGCAAAGAACTCGGCATCTGTAATACCCGAATCGGCGATTTCCGCCGCTCTGTCGGCACAAAGGCGCATAACGGTAAGAACCGTGCCCTCTGTCGGTTTGCGAACTGCCTTATACGCAGACTCAACACCGCCCTTGAAAGCTCTTGCAAAATCTGCGGGAGACGCTTCGGAAAGCCCTTTCAGTTCTTTTGTAACCCCTCTGAAAAACAGAGAAAGGATAACGCCGGAGTTACCTCTGCCGCCGCGAAGAAGTGCGGAAGCGACCTTATCCGCACATTCGGTCAAACCGCCGTTGAAATTATCAACGGCATTCTTGCCCGCCTGCATGGTAAGGCTCATGTTCGTGCCTGTATCTCCGTCGGGAACGGGAAATACATTGAGTTTATTTATTTCATCCTGAAGATTTGCGATGTTATTTGCCGCAGAAACTATCATACTGCGGTAAACGTTTCCGTTTATCATATCTCTTACCTCAAATGATTATTTGTTAATGACGGCGTCAACAAAGACTTTAATGTCGCCGACAGAAACGTCAAGCGCCTGCTCGACGGTGTAAACGACCTTGTGAATAATACTCTCGCTGATAGCGGGGATATTTATGCCGTAAGTCACAACAATGTGCATTTCAATGTTTACCTTGTTGTCGGGGCATGTGATTTTTACTCCGCGATCCTTGTTGTCACGCTTAAAGAAACCGAGAAATTCTTCACCGATATTCTTTGCCGCCATACCCGCAACACCGAAACATTCGTTTGCGGCATTCGCAACGATTTGAGCGATAACGGAATCGTCAACAACGATCTTGCCTCTTTCGTTTTCAAACAAAAGCATACGTTCTACCTCCGTAACACTTTAATATAGCAATATTTGTATACATAAATTATCATTTTACATTCTACACCATTTTTGTAAAATATGCAAGACTTTTACTGTATTTTTTATATTTATATTACATTTAAAACTCAAATATACGGGCTTAATAATAATCTTTTACTTGTCGGACAGAAAAAAGTCCGCAAAATTTGCGGACTTTTAAGTCGAATATACACAATTCCAAATCAATTAAACAGCAATGCGGCAAGAATTATCAGCATTATGTAGTTGTCTTCCCCGCCCTCGTTCAGCAGTAAAATCATCAAGCCGAGAATCAACAAGTCGTCGCCTTGAAGATTTTGAAAAAGAGAAGAAATTCCTTTCTTTTCGGGAACTTCGCATTTCGGCGGCGGTGAAAATGCGTTTCCTCCATATTTTTTCGGTATTTCGGGACCGCGAACAGAATAAACGCGAGGTCTCATGCTCTCCATAAACAGTCACCTCCGCAGATCACTTCAAGGATGAAATCATGCCTATGACCCGTATCGCTTTGATGGCGGATTCTATCTTTGCGGCACGCTCAACGCGCATATACGGAGCCAAAGCGTTCAACAATGCAACATTTTTATCCTGCGGACCGCCGCCGCGGGACATCAGAGCATTGACAGGATTAAAAGAATTATCGGGAGAAGTATTCCGAGCGGGCTGTTCCGAAAGGTCGGCGAACAAGGGCGACGGTTGAGCGACCGGCTTCGGAGCGGTCGTACCCGCAGAAGATGCGATTTGTTTTATTGCGTCCAACGCTCCCGGATTGGAAAGCAGCGATGTGACGGTTGACATAAAATCATTATTCACTGAATTTTCCCCTCCGCAAGTTTTTTCAAAAACTCCGCCGCTTGCGGTGAAGAGACAAGCGCCTGCAAAGCGTCGGGATTTTGAAGCACATATTCAAGCATACTCTTTTGTTTTTGATTCATTCTTGACGTCACTTGCTCCAAACTTTTTTCATCCGCAAGAAAGCCTTTCAGTTTTTCCGTATTTTCGGCACCGATAGACTGTCGCAGTTTTTGTTCGACCTGTCCGAATGCGTTATCGTATTTATCCATAAAACCTCCGAAAAAATTATTCTATTACAGAATATGCGAAGAGGCGAAAAACTTGACAATAAAGAAAAGTTGATGTATAATTACAACCTGAAAATCATGTCGAAAGAAGAGAAAGCCCTTTGAAATACCTTATTTTTTCCGATTCGCACCGCAACACCGCGCCTATGGACGAAGTTATACAAAAAGAAGAATGCGACGCCGTTCTGCATCTCGGAGACGTTGCGGACGATGCTGAACATTTAAGACGAAAATTCTTTTATAAAACAATATGCGCCGTCAGCGGAAACAACGACGGTTTTTTCAGAGAAGACCCGACCGAAGTCTTTCTTGATGACTGCGGTCACAGAATAATGCTTTGCCACGGGCACCGTCAGTCGGTCAAAACGGGAACGGACAGGCTCGTGCACACAGCAAAAGCGAACGGCTGCGACATTGCACTTTTCGGGCACACACATTCAACCTGCAACAAAACGGTTGACGGCGTACTGCTCGTCAATCCCGGTTCAATCGGGAGAAACGGAACATACGCCGTCTTGAAAATATCAGAAAAAGATGTTTCGGTTGAAATAAAAACAGTAGGCTGAATGCTCAAAGCCACAGCAATTCAACCAAAAATCGACTTAAAAACATCCACTATCCAAAAACCGAATCTGAAAGAGCCGCTTGACGGCTCTTTTGCCGTTTTAAGCCTGTCGGGAACATTTTCGAGGTTGGTTTTCACTCCGTCAGTAGAACCGCTCAGACAAACACAGGGATAAAGCACGCACCACCAATTGTGTCCCTGTCCCGAACCGAGTTCAACTATCAAAGAGTCGTATTCACCGGCAGGCAAAAAAAATCCGTCGTATTCCCTGCGCTCAAAATATTCTCTTCTCACACTTGCACGAACACCGTACCCATACCCCTCCGCAAGAATTCTCTTTTTTGCTATCTGTTCGATTTTTTCGGTGTTTGCGGATACAAGGCGCATCGCTTCCTTTTTATCGGAGCACGATGACAGCAAATTCGTCGTATATTCAAGTATGTCGTCTCTGACTTTCAGTTTCAGTGCCTGATCCTCTTCGCTGTCCGAATTTGCCCTGATATGCAATCTGAAAAAGTTATGAGAGAGTTCTTCAATTTCTCTTGCCGAAACGGTTTCCGAATATACGGCAAACGGAATAAACGATAACGAGATTATAAGTAAAAATACAAATATGCGCTTAAAGACTTTCATCAAATCACCTCACGGCGATTATTGACACATCTAACCCGCAATATACAAAAAAAGCAGGCTGTTTTCACAGCCCGTTTCTTAAATTTTTCCGTCAAGTTTTTTCAATATGTATTTTTTACACTTCAACCACGGAGCATAGAGTTTCTTTGCTCCGTGAATATCGCTTCCTATGCGAACAGCACAGCCGTTATCTATCCATTCAAGGCTTTTTGCTCTCTTTCGGAACGAAAGGAATGAATCGACATTCAGTTGAAGAGGAATGCCTGCACGGATAAATTCTCTGACATCATTCACGGGATAACGGTCCGCATGAGCCATTACAAGGCGGATATCGCGTCTTGTATTAAGTTCAAGCACCGTATTTCGCAATGACGAAGACCAACGGTACATCGGCATTTCAAACAAAAGTTCATTGGTTCCCGAAAGACAAAGTTTTTCGATATTTTCAAAATGTTCAAAGCCCTCACACAGCAAAACTTCCGCGCCGAGGCGAATCTCGGGAAAGTTCCCGCGAACGGCTTTCAACTTTTCAAAGCATTCTGTCCTGCGAGCCAAAAACCTATCAAGATTTTCTTTGTCGGGATAGAAATGCGACGTAGCGCAAACAGTCTCGATACCTGCCGCCTTTGCCGCTTCGAGTTGTCGTTTCGACGTCTCTGTCCCGTCGCTCCCGTGATCGCACCCGGGAAGAATATGAGCGTGATAATCAACGAGAAAGAGTCCGTCAAGCCTTGACTGAGACATCTTATCACTCACTGTCTTTATTTACTGTTTTTTCCGTATGAATACTTGTAACTGTATTTGTATCCGTATTTCGAATACTTGTAACGGTAAGAAGATTTAAGCGATTTCAGGTTGACGCAGTTCAATACCGTACCGCACATATTTCCTCCCGCCTGATCTATCGCATTTATCGCATATTTTAATTCGTCGGAAGAAGTCTTTCCCGATTTTGTTACGACAACCATACCGTCAACAAGTGTCGAAACTATCTGTGCGTCGGCAACGGTGTTAATGGGTGGTGTATCGATAATAATATATTCATATTGCTCGGAAAGATATTCGATAAAATGTTTCATATTCTCGGACGAAAGAAGTTCCGAAGGGTTCGGAGGCAACGTTCCCGTGCAGATAACGGAAAGAGGAAGGCTCTTCTCCGTGAAGACTTCGCAGTCGCCGATATTCGCAAGGAAGTCGCAGATACCATGCTTTGATTCAATGCCCCACATTTTACGCTGCATGGGTTTGCGCATATCGCAGTCGATAAGAAGAGTTTTCTTGCCGAGCATCGCAAAACTTATCGCAATATTTGCGGAAGTAACACTTTTTCCGTCACCGGGATTAGCGCTCGTAACCGCAAACGTTTTGCATTGTCTTTTTCCGTCTTTTGTCATGCAGAACAGAAGACCAGTTCTGAGTTTTACATACGCTTCTTTTATCGCAAATGGAGAATCGTTTGTCAGAAGTGCGCGTCCCGCAGCCTGAGAAATCGTCTCCCTATCAGTTCTGCGCGTTTGCATTTCTTGTCTGCTCATTGACGATCACACCTCCTCCGTTCATCTTCCATTTTCTTCCCGTCTGTTCAACATTTCCGATATCGGGAATAAGTCCCAAAACCGGTGACGAAGAAATCTTTTCTATATCCTCTCCGAGATAGATTGTCGTATCAGTTAACATTTTGATAACGAAGAACAGTATCGCTCCTGCCGCACCGACAACTGCACCAACCAAAGCAAACATTGATTTTCTCGGCGAAGACGGAGTTTTTGCAACTTCCGCATGATCAACAAGTTCAACGCTTCCTGCTTTTGTTATTCTGATTATTTCCTGCGGCGCCGCATTTCCGAATGCAGTGGCTATCAGGCACGCATAATCGGCATTTGTCGAAGTTACGGTAACTTTTACAAGTTGCGTTTCGTTAACGGCTTCAACACTTATCATTCCTCTCAATTCGTCTCTTGTCAGTTTTTGCGAATTTGCCGTGGCGTTTATGTCATTGACCACCGCATCAAGCACGGTATTGCTTTTCAATATTACGGTATAGGTCTGAGCAAGACTTTTTGATGCCTGCAAATCGCCTGTATTGATAGATTGCGACGGCTGTTGATTGTTGTTTGTATTCACAACATACAGCGAAACAGCCGATTGATATTTCGGTGCTATACCGAAATTCGCAACGCAGTAAAGTGCAACAGCAAGCACAAGAGCGCAGGAGAGAATCCAATACCATTTTGACAGTATCACCCTAAAAACGCTTGCAATGTCGATTTCTTTCTCTTCTTCGTTTCCGAGAGGAGTTTTCCTTTCGTTCAAACTATCCACCATTCTTTCCCGATATCAATTTTGATATTCTTTATTGCCTATAATAACATATCGTTCCCTGTTTTTCAACAAACACAGACCTGATGTTGCAAAAAAATCACACATTTGTCAGTCCGCGTTACGAATATTGGCAACAACGCAGTTCCAACCACGTTTTTCGTATATCGCGGCAACGCAAAGTCCGTTTTCATTCATCGCACGAACAACATCGTCAAGACGTTCGGAAATTATACCCGAAGCGACAAAACAGCCGTAAGGGAGAACAAGGTCTTTTACAAAGCCGCATATCCCGACAATTATATCAGCAACGATATTCGCAACGACGACATTGTATTTTTTTCCGTTTTTTCTTATCTCGCTGTCGGCAGACAGTACATTATCTTTTTCGGCTTTTAATCTGTCCCGAACACCGTTAAGTTCGGCATTTTCATATGCAACATTGACAGCGTTCAGGTCAATATCCGTGGCATCGGCGTGCTTAGCACCGCAAAGAAGAGCCGTAACGGAAAGAATGCCGCTTCCGCAACCGATATCGAGTATCTCGTCTCCCTCTGCCACAATACCCTGCAATGCCTCTATGCACATCGAGGTGGTCTCGTGCGTTCCCGTTCCGAAAGCCATACCCGGGTTCATCTTCATTATAACTTCGCCGTCGGCAGGCTTGTATTCTTCCCATTCCGGAACAACAACTATTTTTCTGCCTATCTTTGTCGGCTTATAATACTGCTTCCACGAATTGGCATAATCTTCTTCGTCGATATGCTTTATCTCGGTTTCAAAATTTATGTTTTCAGAGGTAAACCGTTCGGAGACAAAAGCGACACAATCTTCAACAGAAGTGTTTTCATCCGCGTAAATGTGCAATAACGCCTTTGATTTGTCCTTATTCAATAGTTCTTCGTCAACTATTCCGACCTGTTTAACGGTCGGGTCGTCTTCCAAATCGGTATAGTCTTCGATATATACGCCGCCGCAGTCAAGCATGGAAACGATAGCCGACGCTTTATCCACAACGGAAGAATCAACCGTAAAAACAATTTCGCTGTAAGTCATTTTTTCGATCCTTTTCATTTTTTCTAATTATAACACGCAAAAACAAAAAAAGCAATAGCAACAGGTTGAACTATCGGAAAAATCTGCGAAGCCTTATCATTTTCGCGGTTGACGGCGGACACTTAACACAATTTGCAAAAATACACTTTTTTTTCACAAAAGCCTCTTGCATTTAGCGGAGAAATAGTGTATAATAGTTAGGCATTGAGCAAACAGCCACGGAGAGATGGCCGAGTTGGTCGAAGGCGCATGATTGGAAATCATGTATAGGAGTAATCCTATCAGGGGTTCGAATCCCCTTCTCTCCGCCACAATGCTACCGTAATTTTGATAGATTACGAAAGCAACCCTTCTGTGCAGTGGAATGTCTGCGGTTTAGTGCTTAACAATTCAATTTTCAGCAGTCAAGTGAATATAAAGGCACAGCCCTTGATGATTTAACGCAAGCCATGATGCATTATGGAAAATCAGCTGTCGCTTATAGAACTTAAAAGAAGGGAGAAAAAAATGAAAGAAAAATATTCTGCTCCGTCTTTTGAAGTAACGGAGTTGACCGATATTATTACGACCAGCAGTGAGCAAACTACTTCCATAGACAAAACAGGACCAATCGAGCTTCCTGATCTTTAATATGTAAGATACAAAGTTGTTGTATGTGGGTTAAATCCTTTTCATACAACAACTTTTATTTTATTATAAAATTTTTCAATTTACATTCAAGAATCATAACCGGCAGCCAACGAGCGGTTTGCAAATTCCTATAAAAAACCTAACAAGTATCGCATTACAATTTCAAGCAGCCCATTATGCGGAGTTGTCTTTTGCTTAAAAATAAATATCCACCCGCATAGCGGGTGGATATTTATTTTTCTTGCAAAAAGGGCTTAATCCGAGCGGCTTTTTCAACCGCTCGGAAAAATCCCTATTATATAAGAGCAGCGTCAACCTCTTCAGCACAACTTCTGCCCTCGGAAATTGCCCAAACAACAAGTGACTGTCCTCTGTGCGCGTCTCCCGCGACATAAACTTTCGGAACATTTGTTCCGTGTTTGCCGACAGATGAAACAACATTTCCCCTGCCGTTGCGTTCAACACCGAAAGCGTCCGCAACATAGCTTTCGCAACCTACAAAGCCTGCAGCAATAAGAAGCAAATCACACGGAATCTCGTTTTCCGTTCCCGCGACTTCAACCATGATATTGCGTCCCGACTTCTGATCAAATTGAGATTTCAATCCAACGGTTTTGAGTGCGAATATCTCACCTTTGTCGTTTTTCACTATCTGTTTTACCGTGGTCTGATAAATTCTCGGATCGTGTCCGAAAACCGCGATTGCCTCTTCCTGACCGTAGTCTGTCTTGCAAACTCTCGGCCATTGCGGCCACGGGTTGGACTCAGTTCTCGCATCGGGCAGTTTCGGCATCATTTCAAGTTGAACGACCGACTTACAGCCTTGTCTGATTGCTGTTCCGACACAGTCGTTACCGGTATCTCCTCCGCCGACAATAACAACGTTTTTATCTTTTGCGCTGACCGCAAAATCTTTCACATCGCCTATAACCGTGGCGGTTGCCGCTGCAAGATAATCAACCGCAAACCAAACGCCCTTGGCATCTCTGCCGTCAACTTTGAGGTCACGCGGCGTTTTTGAGCCGCAGCAGAGAACCGCCGCGTCAAACTCCGAAAGAAGTTCTTCCACTTTAATATCTTTTCCGACATCAACGCCGCAAACAAATACTATACCCTCATTTTCCATGAGTTCAATTCTGCGGCGAACGACCGATTTGTCGAGTTTCATATTCGGTATGCCGTACATCAAAAGACCTCCCGGACGGCTGTCTCTCTCATATACGGTGACTGAATGACCGCGTTTGTTCAGTTGATCGGCAACGGCAAGTCCCGACGGTCCCGAGCCGATAACAGCTACCCGTTTTCCGCTTCTCTGCGCAGGCACACGCGGTTTCATAAGTCCAGTTTCGTAAGCGTTCTCGATTATCGAAAGTTCGTTGTCGTGAACGGTTACGGAATCCCCGTTCATACCGCAAGTACAAGCCGCCTCGCAAAGTGCGGGGCAAACTCTGCCCGTAAATTCGGGGAAATTATTCGTCTTCAAAAGCCTTGAAAGAGCCTCGTCCCAATGGTCTTTGTATATTTCGTCATTCCATTCGGGAATTAAGTTATGCAGCGGACATCCGCTGAACATTCCTCCAAAATTTTCACCCGACTGGCAGAACGGAACGCCGCAGTTCATACAGCGCGCCGCCTGCTTTTGTCTTTCACTATTTACAAGAGGCGGATGAAATTCCGAGAAATTTTTTATTCTTTCGGCAGGTTCGACCGAGCCGTTACGAACTCTGTCAAACTCCAAAAAGCCTGTCGGTTTTCCCATTTTTCCACCTCCGTTAAGATCTTTGCAAGGCATAAAACGCCTGCATTGCCGCTTCATCGTGCGAAACGCCTTTTTCTTCAAGTTCTTCAACGGCATTTAGCATACGCTCGTAATCTTTCGGAATGATCTTCTTGAATTTAGGAAGATATTCCTCAAAATCAGAAAGTATTTGTCTGCCGAACGGAGAACCGGTTCTTTCAACGTGCGCAGAGATAAGCGCTTTCAGTTCCGCAACGTCACGTTTGGATGTCACTTCGCTCATGTGAACCATTTCTTTGTTTATCTTCATATAAAGGTCGTGCGCATCGTCAAATACATAAGCGATACCGCCGCTCATACCTGCGGCAAAATTTTTGCCCGTCTTGCCGAGAATCACCGCTCTGCCGCCGGTCATATATTCACAGCCATGGTCTCCGCACCCCTCGCAAACGGCAACCGCGCCCGAATTGCGGACACAGAAACGTTCGCCCGCAATACCGTTGATGTATGCTTCACCCGAAGTTGCTCCGTAAAGAGCAACGTTTCCGATAATAATATTGTCTTTTGCTTCAAACGCGGATTTTTCCTCGGGCTTGACAACAAGTTTGCCGCCCGAAAGTCCTTTGCCGAAATAATCGTTTGCATCACCTGTCAGATTGACCGTCAAACCTTTCGGAATAAACGCACCGAAAGACTGTCCTCCGCCGCCGTGGCAATTTACAGCGTATGTATCGTCGTCAAGCGCCGTGCCGAGTTTTTTCGTTATAACAGAGCCGAGTATAGTTCCGAAAGTTCTGTTCGTGCTTGAAACCTCAACGTTCTCTTTATGCGGCTTCTTTTTTGCAAAATACGGTTCGAATGCAGGCAGAAGCACTTTTTCGTCAAGCGTTTTTTCAAGCTCGAAATTAAATTTGTCGGCGTCTTTATAATGAATCGGAGACGGTTCGCCGAGAACGGAAGAAAGGTCAATTGTGTCCGCGCGGTGGGTAACTCTCTTTTGTCTCATTCGGAGCATTTCGGTGTGACCGACGAGTTCGTCAACGGTGCGAACGCCGAGTTTTGCCATTATTTCGCGAAGTTCTTCTGCGATAAACAGCATAAAATTCATAACGTATTCGGGTTTGCCGCAGAATCTTTTTCTGAGTTCGGGGTTCTGCGTTGCAATACCGACGGGACAGGTATCAAGGTTGCATACGCGCATCATAACACAGCCCATGGTAACCAGCGGAGCGGTTGCAAAGCCAAACTCCTCCGCGCCGAGCAGGCAGGCAATGGCAACATCTCTGCCGCTCATAAGTTTGCCGTCCGTTTCAAGTCGCACGCGAGAACGAAGCCCGTTTTTGACAAGCGTCTGATGCGCTTCCGCAAGTCCGAGTTCCCACGGAAGTCCCGCATTGTGTATCGAACTCTTGGGAGCCGCGCCCGTGCCGCCGTCGTAACCTGAAATAAGAACGACACCCGCGCCCGCTTTGGCAACGCCCGAGGCTATTGTTCCGACGCCCTCTTCCGAAACGAGTTTGACGGAAATACGAGCGTCTCTGTTGGCGTTTTTCAGATCGAATATCAACTGCGCCAAGTCTTCTATCGAGTAAATATCATGGTGCGGCGGAGGTGAAATAAGAGACACCCCCGGAGTCGAAAAACGTGTTTTCGCTATCCATGGATATACTTTTTTGCCTGGCAGATGTCCGCCCTCACCGGGTTTTGCACCCTGCGCCATCTTGATCTGAATTTCTTTTGCGCTGCACAGATATTCGCTGGTAACACCGAAACGTCCCGACGCAACCTGTTTTATCGCGCTGTTCTTATTCGTTCCGAATCTTGCGGGGTCTTCGCCGCCCTCACCGGAGTTCGATTTACCTCCGAGGGTATTCATCGCAACCGCCATACAGGTATGCGCTTCCTCGGAGATTGAGCCGTAAGACATCGCGCCCGTTTTGAAGCGCTTCACAATCTCGCTTGCGGGTTCAACTTCTTCAAGCGGAATGCCGCCGTTTTTATCCCAGACAAATTCAAGAAGACCGCGAAGTGTGTGCGGCTTTCTTTCATCATCGACAAGCGCGGAATATTCTTTGAATTTCTCATAAGAGCCGCTTCTTGTCGCTTCGCGAAGCGCAATTATCGTTTTGGGCGAATACATATGGTCTTCCGCATTTTTTCCTGAACGAAGTTTATGCAGACCTATACTTTCAAGAGTTTCGTCCACACCTCTGCCGAGCGGGTCAAACGCAAGGTCATGTCTGAACTCCACACCCTCCGCAATTTCTTTCAACCCGATACCTTCAACGGGACTGATGGTGTTTGTAAAGTATTTGTCAATAACTTCTTTGCATATTCCGACAGCCTCAAAAAGTTGCGCGGACTGATACGATTGAAGCGTAGAAACGCCCATTTTCGAAGCGATTTTTACTATGCCGTGCAAAATCGCGTCGTTGTAGTCGTCAACTGCGGTATGATAATCCTTGTCAAGTCTGCCCGCATCAATAAGAGCGCCTATGCTCTCCTGCGCAAGGTACGGGTTGACCGCTCTTGCACCGTAACCGAGCAGCGTTGCAAAATGATGAACGGAGCGCGGCTCGGCGCTTTCGAGAATAACCGAAACGGCTGTTCTCTTTTTTGTGCGAACCATATACTGCTCAACGGCGGAAACCGCAAGCAGGGACGGAATCGCGACATGGTTCTCATCTATTCCTCTGTCGGAAAGAATGATTATGTTCGCGCCCTTTTTATATGCGCGGTCGCACTCAACAAAAAGTCTGTCAATAGCCTTTTCAAGAGATGTATTTACATAATAAAGAAGAGATACTGTCGCAACGCTGAACCCGGGTTTGTTCATGCTGCGAATCTTCATCAGGTCAACGGAAGTAAGTATCGGGTTATTGATTTTAAGAACGCAGCAGTTATCGGGTTTTTCATCAAGCAAGTTACCGTCCGAGCCGACATATACGGTAGTATCTGTCACTATCTCCTCACGGAGCGCATCTATCGGCGGATTTGTTACCTGTGCGAAAAGTTGCTTGAAATAATTAAAAAGCAACTGATGTTTTTCGGAAAGAACCGCAAGCGGAACATCACAGCCCATGGATGCTGTCGCTTCGATGCCGTTTTTAGCCATCGGCAAAATTTCTTCGTTCAAATCCTCATAGGTATATCCGAAAACCTTATAAAGTCTTGCTCTTTCATCGTCGGAATACTCCTGAACCTTTTTGTTCGGAATGGAAAGTTCCGAAAGGTTGACAAGGTGCATATCGAGCCATTCGCCGTAAGGCTGTTTTGAAGCGTAATATTCTTTGCATTCTTTATCCGAGACGATTTTTTTGCCGACAGTATCGACAAGCAGCATCTTGCCCGGCTGCAGTCTGGACTTGCAGACAATATTTTCAGCGGGAATATCAAGGACGCCGACTTCGGAAGAAAGTATAAGTTTTCTGTCAGAGGTGATGTAGTATCTTGCGGGACGAAGACCGTTTCTGTCAAGCACCGCGCCTACAAGGTCGCCGTCGGAGAACAAAATTGCGGCGGGACCGTCCCAAGGTTCCATCATCGTGGCATAATAGCGATAAAGGTCGCGCTTTCTGCGGCTCATGTTCGGGTCGTTTTTCCACGGCTCGGGAATGGTTATCATAACCGCAAGCGGAAGCGGAATGCCGTTCATCATCAAGAATTCGAGCGTATTGTCGAGCATTGCGGAGTCCGAACCCGCTGAATTTATGACGGGAAGAACTTTGTCCATATCTTCGTGAAGCACGGGCGACTGCATCGTCTCTTCACGCGCAAGCATTCTGTCCGCATTGCCTCGGATGGTATTTATTTCGCCGTTGTGCAGGATAAGTCTGTTCGGGTGCGCTCTTTCCCAACTCGGCGTTGTATTTGTCGAAAATCGGGAGTGAACCATTGCTATGGCGCTTTCATAAGCGGGGTCAAGCAAGTCCGCATAAAAACGGCGCAGCTGTCCCACAAGGAACATTCCCTTGTAAACAACCGTTCTCGAAGAAAGCGAACATACATAAGTATCGTCGTTGCTCTGTTCAAAAACGCGGCGAATTACAAAAAGTTTGCGGTCAAAGTCTATTCCTTTTTCAATATTCTGCGGTCTTCTTACAAAGCCCTGCATTATATACGGCATTGAACTTTTTGCACGCTGACCGAGAATTCCGCTGTCGGTCGGAACATCTCTCCACGAGATGAACTCCACACCCTCTTTTGCGCAGATAACTTCAAACATTTTCTGCGCCTGACGGCGTTTGAGCGATTCCTGAGGGAAGAAAAACATTCCCACACCGTAATCACGCGCCGCACCGAGCCCCGGAACAAGACGGCTGAAAAAGCCGTGCGAGATCTGCACGAGGATTCCTACGCCGTCGCCGGTTTCCCCCGTCGCGTCCTTGCCCGCTCTGTGTTCGAGTTTTTCGACTATTGACAAAGCGTCGTCCACAATCGAATGCGATGCAACGCCGTCAATGCTGACGACCGCGCCGATACCGCAGGCATCATGTTCAAACGCTTCGTTATAAAGTGGTTTCCGAATATCTTTATTCATATATCGGTTTTCCTTTCATCATTGACCGCTGGCACCGTAGTTCGAAAGTACACGGGCGGAGGGGTCGTTTACGTCGCACCCCGCCCAACTCTTGTTCGGCATCCAAAAGTCTTTTATCATTTCCGCCTGTCCGGGATAAAACTTTTCAAAAAGTTCTCTGTAAAGGAGAGATTCCTTTGTGAACGGAGCGGCGTAGGTATATTTCTTTATTTTTGTCTCAAACTCTTCGTCCGAATATTTTTTCTCGGCATACGCTTTCAAGTCATCGACCATCGAGTGTCCTACGGCATCGCTGAACGCGGCTTTTTCGCGCATCAAAATGTCTTCGGGCAACCAGTCGCCCTCAAAAGCGTGACGGAGCAGATACTTGCCTTTTCCGTAACGGTTAATTTTGATTTCGGGGTCGAGACTCATGACGTATGAAGCGAAATCGAGGTCTCCGAACGGCACACGAGCTTCAAGGGAGTTGACGGAAATACATCTGTCGGCGCGGAGAACGTCGTACATATAAAGTTCTCTTACCCTCTTCTGTGCCTCTTTCTGAAACTCTTCCGCGGACGGGGCGAAATCTGTATATTTATATCCGAAAAGTTCATCAGAAATCTCGCCCGTAAGCAAAACTCTTATGTCCGTGTTTTCGTGAATATATTTGCAGACAAGATACATACCCATTGAAGCGCGAATCGTCGTTATGTCATACGTTCCGAGAAGAGCGACAACATCGGGCAGAGCCTTTATAACATCGTCTTCCGTCATAATGACTTCCGTATGTTCTGAACCGATATAATCCGCAACTTCGCGGGCGTATTTCAAATCTATCGCATCGGTACTCATACCTATCGCGAACGTTTTTATCGGCTTTTTCGAGAGTTTTGCCGCCACGGAACATACAAGAGAAGAATCAAGCCCGCCCGAAAGAAGAAAGCCTACGGGAGCATCGGCGTCAAGTCTTTTTTCAATACCCGCAATGAGTTTTTCATGTATTTTTTTGCAGGCAGTCTCAACATCGTCGTGACATACTTTGTCAACTTTTCCTATGTCGCGATAGCAAACGAACTTGCCGTCCTTATAAAAATGCCCCGGAGGGAACGGCATAACCTTTTCGCAAAGACCGACAAGGTTTTTGGCTTCGCTCGCAAACATAATGTTTCCGTCATCGGCATAGCCATAAAACAGCGGACGTATACCGAACGGGTCGCGTGCGGCGATATATTTATCGGCTTTTGCATCGTAAATAATCAGCGCATATTCGGCGTCAAGCATTCCGAACATATCCGTGCCGTATTCCTTATACAGCGGCAGCAGCAGTTCGCAGTCGGAATCGCTGACAAATTTATACCCTTTTTCTTCGAGTTCCTTTTTCAGTTTTCTGAATCCGTATATCTCGCCGTTGCAGACAACATAGTTACCCCCAAACGCAAACGGCTGCATACCGCTTTCGTCAAGTCCCATGATAGCAAGTCTGTGAAAGCCCAAAAGCCCCTTGCCCGTATCAATGATACGGGACATATCGGGGCCTCTGGAGACGGTCTTGTCAAAGCCCGTCTTAAAATCTTTGATTGTCATAACGGTACCGCAGTACCCCATAATCGAACACATAATCGTCCTCCGTTTTCGCACGTTTGAGTTTTTTAGGACGAGCGTGTGCAGCCCGCGGTACCACCTAATTTACCTTCTTATGAAGATCACTCTGTTCGGTTCTGTCAAACCTATTCACTTAACGCGTGATCACGGCGCACCTACTGACCCGCCGAACGGGGTTCGGATTGCGGCTCGGGAGGGTTTTTCACGCGGGATCGGAGCATGGCTCACACCGTCCCATACTCGCTGTTTCCGATTTTTCCGCGTTACTCGTCTCCGTCAATGCCTTTGAAATGATCGTCGGAAGTCTCACTCTTTTTCCGTCGAACACTTTCAACACAAAACACAACTCCAATGCGTTCTGTGTTCCTGTTTTACCGCCTTAAAACTTTTCCGTGGAAATATTTTTATTCCCACTCCACCGTCGCGGGCGGTTTTGATGTTATGTCGTAAACTATTCTGTTGATACCTTTGACCTCATTGACTATCCTTGTCGAGATGCGGTCAAGCAACTCGTAAGGAATTCTCGCCCACTCTGCGGTCATAAAGTCATTGGTCGTGACGGCTCTCAAAGCCAGCACGTTATCGTATGTTCTTCCGTCGCCCATGACGCCGACCGAATGCAGGTCCGTCAGAACGGCGAAATACTGATTGATGTTTTTATCTTCTCCGCTTTTCGCTATTTCATCTCTCATGATGAAGTCCGCTTCGCGAAGCGTATCGGCTTTTGCCTTTGTTATATCGCCGATTATGCGTATCGCAAGTCCAGGTCCGGGGAACGGCTGACGCATAACCACGCTTTCGGCAAGTCCGAGTTCACGTCCGAGAGCACGAACCTCGTCTTTAAAAAGAAGACTCAACGGTTCAAGAACTCCCTTGAATCTTGCAACGACTTCGGGTGGCAACAGCCTGTTGTGATGGCTCTTTATAACTTCTGCATCGCCCTCTCCCGACTCGATAACGTCGGGATATATCGTTCCCTGCGCAAGGAAGTCTCTGTTCGTTATGCCGAATCTGTCCGCCTCGTCGCGGAAAACATAACCGAACTCCGCTCCGATTATATGACGTTTTGTCTGCGGGTCCGTGACTCCCGCAAGTTTGTCAAGAAAGCGTTTTTCGGCATCGACGCGGACAAAATTGATGTCCCATTTTTTGAATGCCGCTTCTATCTCGTCGCCCTCGTTCTTTCTCATAAGACCGTGGTCAACAAAAACGCAAGTCAATCTTTTGCCTATCGCCTGACCGAGAAGCGCCGCAAGAACCGAAGAGTCAACACCGCCCGAAAGAGCCAGCAGCACTCGTCCGTCCTCGCCTATCTCCTCACGCAAATGCGCGATGGTCGTCTTGCAGAAATCGCCCATCGTCCAACTGCCCGTTGCGTGGCAAACTTCGTAAAGGAAGTTTCGTATCATCTGAAAACCGTATTGCGTGTGATTTACTTCCGGATGGAACTGAACGCCGTAAAATCCATTTTCTTCATCCGCAATTGCAACATTGGGGCAAGCGTCGCTGTGTGCAACAAGTTTGAACGCAGACGGTAAGTCGGACATATAGTCTCCGTGGCTCATCCACGTCACGCTTTCTTTCGGAAGCCCCTTGAAAAGTCTGCAATCCGTATCAAAGAAAGTCTCCGTTTTTCCGTATTCTCTGGCAGAATCGCTTGCCGCTGCGGAAACCTTGCCGCCGAGCGTATGCGCAATAAGTTGACACCCGTAGCAAATTCCGAGAACGGGAACGCCGAGTTCGAATACTTTCGGATCGACTTTCGGGGACGACTCTTCGTAAACGCTGTTCGGACCACCTGTGAAAATGATACCTATCGGGTTGAACGCCCGTATTTCGTCAAGCGTCATTTTGTAGGATTTTACTTCGCAATAAACGTTGCACTCGCGGACTCTTCGGGCAATAAGTTGATTATACTGTCCTCCGAAATCCAAAACGAGCACTTTTTCTCGGTTCGTCATCTGATCTTTTCTCCTGTATATATGCTGATTTTATTTTATCTAACGCCGAAAAGAAGTTCTCCGTAAGAGGGATACGGCCACTTATCGGCGGATGCTATCATCTCCATCTCGTCAACGGAAACGCGAAGCATACGCATATCGTCGAGGATAGTGGACTTGTAAAATTCGGCGAGGGCTTCGAGACCGTCGACGGATTTTGAGTCGAGAAGATCTTTTTCAAGTTTCTTTGTTGCTCTGTAAGCCGCTCCGAGAAGCGCGCTGAGCATCTTTGTATTATCTCTTTCGTAAGAGCAATCAACGTCAACGGAAAGAGAAAGTTTTTTAAGCGCGGCGTCCGCAAGTTCGGAAGAGTAGGCACTCATCGCAGGCAAAATGTCTTTGTGAACCATGTCAAGCATGGTCAGTGCTTCGATGTTGATCACCTTGCAGTAATTTTCAAGACGAACCTCGTGACGTGCTTTCAACTCTGTTTCAGTAAGAACCTTGTGGGATACGAACAGGTCGATATTCTTTTGGTCAAGCATGTGGGCAAGTGCGTCGGGCGTTGTCTTCAAGTTGTAAAGCCCACGCTTTTCAGCCTCTTTTACCCAGGACTCGTCATATCCGTCGCCGTTGAAGATTATGCGCTTATGTTCTTTTATGGTCTTCATTATAAGGTCGTGAAGAGCCTCTTCAAAATTCTCCGTGCCTTCGAGAGCGTCCGCAAACTGTTTCAACTCTTCCGCAACGGAAGTGTTAAGAACGGTGTTTGCGCAGGATATGGAAGCCGCAGAACCGAGCATACGGAACTCAAACTTGTTGCCTGTAAACGCGAACGGGCTTGTTCTGTTTCTGTCCGTCGTGTCTCTGGGGAACTTGGGAAGCGTATGAACGCCTATTCTCATAAGTTCTTTTTGCTTTGCGTCGTATTTTGAATCTTTTTCTATCGCTTCAAGAATTTCGGAAAGGTCGGAGCCGAGGAACATCGAAACTATCGCCGGAGGCGCTTCGTTCGCACCGAGACGGTGGTCGTTGCCCGCAGAAGCGACGGAGATTCTCAAAAGATCCTGATATTCGTCAACCGCCTTGATAACGGCGCAGAGGAAAAGCAGGAACTGTGCGTTTTCATAGGGTGTTTCGCCGGGTTCGAGCAGGTTTACGCCCGTATCGGTGGAAATTGACCAGTTGTTATGTTTGCCGCTGCCGTTTACGCCGGCAAAAGGCTTTTCCGCAAGAAGACAAACCATATCGTGATTCTTTGCAACTTTCTGCATAAGTTCCATCGTCAACTGGTTATGGTCTGCGGCGATGTTTGTCGTTGTAAATATAGGCGCCATTTCATGCTGTGAAGGAGCGACTTCGTTATGCTCTGTTTTTGCAAGAACGCCGAGTTTCCAAAGTTCCTCGTTCAGGTCTTTCATAAACGCCGCAACACGGGGCTTGATGGTGCCGAAATAGTGGTCGTCAAGTTCCTGTCCTTTCGGTGCTCTTGCGCCGAAAAGAGTTCTGCCCGTATATATAAGATCTTTTCTTTTATCGAAAAGAGATTTGTCGATAAGGAAATATTCCTGTTCGGGACCGACGGTGGTTTTTACGGTCTGAACATTCGTGTTGCCGAAAAGTTTCAGCACACGCATAGCCTGTCTGTTTATCGCTTCCATTGAACGCAGAAGCGCGGTTTTCTGGTCAAGTGCTTCGCCGCCGTAAGAACAGAAAACGGTGGGAATGCAAAGGACACCGTCCTTTATAAACGCGTAAGACGTTGCGTCCCAAGCGGTATAACCTCTTGCTTCAAACGTTGCACGAAGACCGCCCGAGGGGAAAGAAGATGCGTCGGGTTCGCCCTGAATGAGTTCTTTGCCCGAGAACTCCATGATAACCTTACCCGATTTGGGAGAAATGAAACTGTCGTGCTTTTCAGCCGTGATTCCCGTCATCGGTTGGAACCAGTGAGTGTAATGCGTTGCGCCCTTTTCGATAGCCCAATCTTTCATGGCGTTTGCCACGATGTTTGCAAGGCTCAAATCAAGATGTTTGCCTATCTTGATGGTTCTCTGCAGCGCTTTGTAAGTGTCTTTCGGAAGGCGTGCTTCCATGGTGTCGTCGTCGAATACCATAGATCCGAAGATTTCCGTCACTTTGCTCATAATAAAACTCCTTTTACATAAATACGAAAACGGCAAGGGTATTTTCGGAGAAGTCCGGCACGACGCCCTTGTCGTTGAAAAGTCTTCATATTTTAAAACGAAAAACCGCAGACAAGTCCTCTCTTGTCTGCGGCTTCCTTGTCGCTTTATGCTTTGTATTGTACCACCCTGCAAACGATTTGTCAATACCCTTTTTAAAACTTTTTCTGTTTTTTTATCGAAAACTGTTGACATCTATCTTCATTATGAGTATAATACCTCTGTAAACAAGGATGTTTGCCGACAAGGGAGCAGTACCCGCTTCGGCAGACGTCCTGTTTTTGTTTGATTTTTCCGACAACACTATTAAATATGTAGGGAGTCTTTTTATGATTTGCACGGCAAATGAAGTTTTCGACTTCGTCAACCAGGAAGACGTAAAGTTTATACGACTTGCATTCTGCGATGTTTCGGGCAAGCAAAAGAATATTTCCATTCTGCCGAACGAACTCGAAAGAGCGTTTTCGGACGGAATTTCTTTTGACGCATCCGCGATCAAGGGATTCGGAGACGAGGGCAAGTCCGATCTTCTGCTCTTCCCTGTGCCGTCAACGATGAACGTGCTCCCATGGCGCACGTCTCACGGAAAAGTAATCAGAATGTTCTGCGACATCAGACACCCCGACGGAACGCCGTTTGAGACAGATTCGCGCAGAATACTCAAAAAGGCGGTCGAGACTGCCGCAAAAAGAGGCTTAACGGTCCGTTTCGGCGCAGAATTTGAGTTTTATCTCTTCAACACCGACGACAAAGGATTCCCGACCACCGAACCTTTTGACAGAGCGGGATATATGGATGTTGCGCCCGAGGACAAAGGCGAAAACGTCAGACGTGAGATATGTCTGACACTTCTCGATATGGGAATCACGCCCGAAAGTTCGCACCACGAAGAAGGACCGGGACAAAACGAAATAGATTTCCGTTACAGCGACGCCATGACTGCGGCGGACGATGCGATGAACTTTTTAACGGTAGTAAAAGCCGCGGCACAGAGAAACGGTCTTTATGCGGACTTTTCTCCGAAACCGCTCGACGGCGAAAGCGGAAACGGACTTCATATAAATATGTCCGTCAAATGCAATGACGGCGAAGACAGAACAAACGCTTTTATGGCGGGAATACTCGCGCATATCAAGGAGATGACCGCCGTCTTGAATCCGACAGAACAGTCTTACAAACGCCTCGGAGAGAAAAAAGCGCCCAAATATATAACATGGTCGCCAGAGAACCGTTCGCAGCTCATACGCGTTCCTGCGGCAAAGGGCGAATACAAACGTATAGAACTCCGTTCCCCCGACCCGACGGTAAATCCCTACATCGCTTATGCTCTTCTGATTTATGCGGGTCTTGACGGCATAGAAAAGGGACTTCAAAGTCCCGAAGCGGTCAATGTCAATCTCTACAAAGCGGAAAAGAGCCTGACAGACACGTTGCAAAAACTCCCCGATACTCTCGAAGAGGCAAAGACGTTGGCGGCGGCAAGTCCGTTCATGAAAGAGATTCTCGGTGAAAGTCTTAACGACATTCTCGGTCTTTGACGGAGGTAACCGCCTATGATGACCGGAAGACCGCTGCACCGCGTGCTTATCGTCTCTTCGACCGACGCGGCATATCAGCACCTTGTCGAACTTTTGCCGTCCGACGATTTCTTCCCTGTTTTCAGAGCAACTTCCGCAGGCGAAGCAAAACGAATGCTCGTTGCCGATCCCGTTGACATTATTATTATCAACTCTCCCCTGTCCGATGAGTTCGGCACGGAACTTGCGCTTGACCTTTCACAGGGAACGGCGGGTATACTGTTGCTTGTAAAAAACGACTATTTTGACCAGGTATGTTATAAAGTCGAAAACGACGGCATATTGACCGTGGCAAAACCGGGGTCGAAACAGATGATATACGGGGCAATTAAACTTTTGACGGCAATGAGTTCCAAACTCGGAAAAATGGAAAAGCGGAACAGAACGCTGCAAGAAAAGATGGAAGACATACGCGCAGTCAACCGAGCAAAATGGCTTCTTATCGAAAATCTGAAAATGACGGAAAAGGATGCGCATTACTACATTGAGAAGCAAGCAATGGACACCAGACTTTCAAGAAAAGAAGTTGCGGAAAACATTATCCGCACTTACGATAACTAAATACACGAACAAAGGCGTTCGACAGGACGAGGAGGCTTGATCTCCCCGTCTCGGTCGAACGCTCTTCATTTGGAGATGACGAAAGAAAATTTATCGCGCCGCGTCGGAACTCACGCCGAACGGAAGCGCAAAGGAGTATATATATGAAACAGACAAAGTACATTTTTGTCACGGGCGGAGTTGTTTCCGGTCTCGGCAAAGGCATAACGGCGGCATCGCTCGGACGACTTTTGAAAGCGCGCGGACTTAAAGTCGCGGCACAAAAACTCGACCCGTACATAAACGTTGACCCGGGAACGATGAGCCCCTATCAGCACGGCGAAGTATATGTTACGGAGGACGGCGCGGAGACAGACCTTGACCTCGGACATTACGAACGCTTTATAGACGAAGACCTTAACAAATTTTCCAATCTTACGACAGGTAAGGTTTATTGGAACGTTCTGAATAAGGAGCGCAAGGGCGAATACCTCGGTTCTACGGTTCAGGTAATTCCCCATATAACAAATGAGATAAAATCATTCGTATACTCGGTTGCCAAAAAGACCGATGCGGATATTGTAATAACCGAAATAGGCGGCACAATCGGCGATATCGAAAGCCAGCCGTTTATTGAAGCGGTCAGACAGATTTCGCTTGAAGTCGGCAAAGAAAACAGTCTGTTCATACACGTTACTCTGGTGCCGTTCCTGCGCGGGTCGGACGAGCATAAATCAAAGCCGACACAGCACTCCGTAAAAGAACTGCAAGGCATGGGCGTTAAACCCGACATTATAATTTTGCGCTGCGATGAACCGCTTGAAGATTCAATCTTCAAAAAGATCTCGATGTTCTGCAACGTCAAGCCTGACTGCGTTATAGAAAACAGAACTCTTCCCGTTCTTTATGAAGCTCCGATTATGCTTGAAAAGCAGCATTTTTCGTCTCTTGTTTGCCGCGAACTCGGCATTTATGCGCCGGACATCGACCTTGAAGATTGGAACAAGATGCTCGAAAGCATAAGAAACAGACCTAAGACGATAACGATAGGCATCGTCGGCAAATATGTCCAACTTCACGACGCTTACCTTTCGGTTGCCGAGGCACTTCGCCATGCAGGCTATGTTCACGGAACGCACATCAAGATAAAATGGATAGACTCGGAGACCGTAACGGTCGAAACCGTTTCGGACATTCTTTCCGACGTTGACGGCATAGTTGTTCCTGGCGGATTCGGAAACAGAGGTATCGAGGGCAAGATAATAACCGCAAATTATTGCAGAATACATAATCTTCCCTACCTCGGCATTTGTCTCGGAATGCAAGTCGCGGTAATTGCGTTCGCTCGTTATGTGGCAAACATCGCGGACGCGGATTCGGGAGAATTTGCACCCGAATCAAAACATAAAGTGATAGACTTCCTGCCCGACCAAAGCGAAGAAGTCGCAAAGGGCGGAACGCTTCGTCTCGGCGCATATCCGTGCAAAATAAAGCCCGACACGCAGATGTATCGCTGTTACGGCAAGGAAGAGATTTCCGAACGGCACCGCCACAGATATGAGTTCAACAACGATTTCAGACAGCAACTTGCCGATGCGGGGCTTTGCATAAGCGGAACTTCGCCCGACAACTATATTGTGGAAACCGTTGAAATTCCCGAAAACGATTTTTATATCGGTGTTCAATATCACCCCGAATTCAAAAGCCGTCCGAACAGGGCTCATCCCCTTTTCCTCGGTCTTGTAGGTTCGGCGCTGAAACAACACGAGGAGAAATAAATAATGAAAAACAGGTACGAAAGTCCGCTTTGCAGTCGCTATGCTTCGGATAAAATGCAATTTGTATTCTCCCCCGATTTCAAATTTTCGACTTGGAGAAAACTCTGGGTCGCACTTGCGGAAAGCGAAAAAGAACTCGGGCTGGCGATAACCGACGAGCAGATATCGGAAATGAAAGAGCACACGGAAGACATCGACTATGACAGAGAAGCGGAATACGAGAAAAAACTCCGTCACGACGTCATGGCACATCTTCACACGTTTGCGGAACTTTGCCCGAAAGCAAAACCGATAATCCATCTCGGCGCAACAAGCTGCTATGTGGGAGACAACACCGACATCATTCAGATGAAAGAGGGACTGCTCCAAATCAAGAGACTTCTTGTCAACGCAATTTCTGTTCTGACTGATTTTGCTGAGAAAAACAAAGACGTTCCGACGCTTGCGTATACGCATTTTCAGGCGGCACAACCGACCACCGTGGGCAAACGCGCAACGCTGTGGCTTCAAGATTTCATCATGGATATTGAAAGACTTGATTTTGAACTTTCGCACCTGAGATTGCTCGGCTGCAAAGGAACGACAGGAACGGGCGCAAGTTTTCTCGAACTGTTCGGCGGCGACGAAAACAAAGTTGTCGAACTCGAAAAACTTATAGCCGAAAAAATGGGCTTTGAATCCTGTATGCCGGTTTCGGGGCAGACATATTCAAGAAAGATAGATTCTTATGTCCTTAATGTGCTTGCGGGCATTGCGCAAAGCGCCTGCAAAACGGCGACGGACATCAGACTGCTTGCACATCTGAAAGAATTTGACGAGCCGTTTGAAACAAATCAGATAGGTTCTTCCGCAATGGCATATAAGCGCAACCCGATGAGATGCGAGCGCATCGTTTCCCTTTCGAGATATATTTTGAACGATGCAAAAAACCCTGCGGACATAGCATCTACGCAATGGCTTGAAAGAACGCTTGACGATTCCGCAAACCGCAGACTTTCCATACCCGAAGCGTTCCTTGCAACGGACGCCGTTCTGACGCTTATAATAAACGTCGTTTCGGGCGGAGTTATATATCCGAAAGTTATGGAAAAGCATTTGAATGAAGAACTTCCGTTTATAGCAACAGAGAATATTCTGATGGACGCCGTAAGCCGCGGCGGGGACAGACAGGATCTGCACGAAGCGATAAGACAGTATTCGCAAAAGGCAGCGGCACACGTCAAGCTTGAAGGCAAGGACAATGACTTGCTTGATATGTTGCTTGAAGACAAACGTTTCGGACTGACAAAAGAAAGTCTGAAAGATATTCTTGACGTTCGCCGTTTCGTCGGCTGTGCGCCGCACCAGACGGAAGAATTTATAAATAAGTTTGCAAAACCCATTATAGAGAAAAACAAAGATCTTCTCGGTCTTCGCGCCGAGATAAACGTATAAGGAGTGTTTTTATATGTTAACCGCAATCGTAGGAACAAACTGGGGAGATGAGGGAAAAGGCCGTATGGTCGATCTGCTCAGCGCAAGATATGACATCGTTGCCCGTTATCAGGGAGGAAACAACGCAGGTCATACCGTTGTCAACGAAAAAGGAAAATTCATTCTCAACCTGCTTCCGTCAGGCATTCTCAGAGATGAGACCGTCAACGTTATGGGTCCCGGAATGGTTATTGACATCGAACATCTTACAAAAGAGATTCAGACTCTTCGCGACAAGGGCATAGACATTACACCCAAGCACCTTGTTATCAGCGACAGAGCAACAATATGTATGCCCTACCACAAGATGATGGACATACTTGAAGAAGAAAGACTTGCGGACAAGAAATTCGGTTCGACAAGACGCGGTATAGCACCCGTTTATGCGGATAAATACATGAAAAAGACCGTCAAAATGGGCGATCTTCTTCACCCCGAAACGCTTCGTGAACACTTAAACGACCTTGTTGAATGGAAAAACCTCACGGTTGAAAAGGGTTACGGACATGAACCCGTATCCGCTGACGAAATGTACGCATGGCTTGAAAAATACGGTTTCCCGTTTGCGGATTACATCAAAGACACGACCACATATTTGACCGAGGCGATAAAAGAGGGCAAATCGGTTATGTTTGAAGCGCAGCTCGGCGCACTCCGAGACATCGACTTCGGTATATACCCCTACACCTCTTCGTCGTCCACGATAGCGGCTTACGCACCTATAGGTGCAGGCATTCCTGCACAGAAACTCGATGAAGTCGTAGGCATTATGAAAGCATATTCAAGTTGCGTCGGAGAAGGTCCTTTCACCTGCGAACTTTTCGGAGAAGAGGGCGACGCGTTGCGCGAAGCGGGCGGCGAATACGGCGCGGCAACGGGCAGGCCCAGACGTGTCGGAGGTTTTGACGTCGTTGCATCACGCTACGGAGCAATGATGCAGGGTGCCACGGCAATCGCGCTGACGAAACTTGATGTTCTTTCCTATCTGAAAAAGATACCCGTATGCGTCAAATACGATGTTGACGGCAAACAGGTAGACAACTTCCCCGTAGGCGATGCGCTTGCAAAGGCAAAGCCTGTTTACGAATATGTTGACGGTTGGAACGAAGACATTTCGGGCTGCCGCAAGTTCGAGGATCTTCCCGTCAATGCGCAGAAGTACGTTGAAATGATTGAAAAAGCCGTCGGCTGTCCGATAAAATATGTTTCAGTAGGTGCGGGCAGAGACGAATACATCGAAAGATAAAATTAAAATTTTGCTTTGGAGAGGCGAAATAAAGTGAGAGATTATAAAGAAGAGTTTGAAAAAAGAATTGCATTTATTCAAAAGGCATTACGCGAAATCGGCGCAAAAGGCATTGTCTACGGCAACAGCGGCGGCAAGGATTCCGCGCTTGTCGGGGCACTTTGCAAAGCGGCGTGCGACAACACCGTCGGCATAATCATGCCGTGCGCATCAAAACGCAACTTTGACCAAGACGCAAAAGACGGTGCGGAAGTTGCGGAGAAGTTTGGTATAGAAACGAGAACAGCAGATCTGACGGAACTGAAAAAACTTGCGCTTGAAATATATTCGGGCGTAACGGAAGTTTCCGCAACTGCGAGCGCAAACATCGGACCGAGACTGCGAATGATGACGCTTTATGCAGTTGCCGCAAGCGAAGGACGGCTTGTTGCGGGAACGGGAAACAGAAGCGAGGGCTACATGGGCTACTTCACCAAATGGGGCGACGGAGCATATGACATAAACCCGATCGCAGACCTCACCGTGACGGAAATATACGAATTTCTCGAATACCTGAACGCGCCCAAGTGCGTTATCGAAAAAGCCCCCTCTGCGGCGCTGTTCGAGGGGCAGACGGACGAGGACGAGATGGGCGTGACTTATGCCGCCATCGACAAATTTCTTTTCACGGGTGAAGCGAGTGAAACGGACAAAAAAATCATTGACCGCTATCACAAAGCAAGCGAGCATAAAAGAAGAATGCCGCTCACCTATCCCGAAGATAAAGAATAAATCAAAACAAACGCTTCGGAAAGCGGTTGGAGACGCTTTCCGAAGCGAAAGAGTATATTCAGGAGTGAATGAAAATGAGCCAAGAAGAGAAAACAACTCTGCGGTTCGTAAAAATGCAGGGTTGCGGAAACGATTATATTTATTTTGACTGTTTTGAGCAAACGATTGAAGAGCCCGAAGCACTTGCCGTAAAACTTTCCGACAGACATTTCGGAATAGGCGGCGACGGAATAGTTTTAATCTGCCCATCCGATGTTGCCGATGTAAAAATGAGAATGTTCAATATTGACGGCAGCGAGGGCAAAATGTGCGGCAATGCGATACGCTGTGTCGGCAAATATATGTATGACAGACGAAACATCGGAAAAACAACGATAACGGTCGAGACTTTGAGCGGAATTAAAACGCTCAAACTGACGGTTGAAAACGGTGAGATGAAAACGGCGGAAGTCAATATGGGCAAAGCCGTGCTTGTGCCTAAACAGATTCCCGTTGCACTTGACAGTGATTCCGTTATAAACAGAAAAGTTTCCGTTGCGGGTGGTGAACACGATATAACGTGCGTATCAATGGGCAACCCGCATTGCATAGTATTCGGAGACGATCCCGAAAACCTTGACTTGCCGACTGTCGGACCGAAATTTGAGTTTGACAAACTTTTCCCCGAGCGTGTCAACACGGAGTTTATTCAGGTAATTGATAAGAATACCCTGAAAATGCGTGTTTGGGAACGCGGAAGCGGTGAAACGCTTGCCTGCGGAACAGGTTCTTGCGCGGCTGTTGTTGCTGCTGTTCTGAACGGTTTTTGCGAATATGACTCTCCTGTGACCGTAAAACTTGTCGGAGGAGAACTTTCAATAAGATATTGCAAAGACGGAACGGTCTATATGACGGGACCCGCCGTAATAGCGTTCGACGGAACCGTAAATGTGTGAGGTGAGAACAATGTTGAAGATAAACGAAAATTACGCAAAACTGAAAGAAAGTTATCTTTTCTCGGAAATCGCGCACAGAGTAAACGCATATTCTGCGGCAAATCCCGATAAAAAACTGATAAAAATGGGCATCGGAGACGTAACTCTTCCACTTTGCGACGCGGTTGTACAGGCTATGAAAACGGCGGCTGACGAAATGGGAAAAGCCGAGACTTTCCGCGGCTACGGTCCCGAACAGGGCTATGATTTTCTGAAAGAAAAAATACGCACCTACTATGCAAAAATAGGCGTTGAACTTGCGCCCGATTCGATATTTATTTCCGACGGAGCAAAAAGCGATCTCGGCAACATTCTCGATATCTTTTCAAAAGACAATAAGGTTCTTATACCCGATCCCGTCTACCCTGTTTATGTCGATACAAACGTCATGGACGGCAGAAACATTGTTTTTGCGGATGCAAACGAACAGAACGGCTTTCTTCCGCTGTCTGACGAAAATACCGATGCAGACATCGTTTACATTTGTTCTCCTAATAACCCGACAGGCGCGGTATACGACAAAGACGGGCTGAAAAAATGGATCGCTTACGCAAAAGAACACAAAGCGGTAATACTTTTTGACGCAGCATACGAATCATTTGTTGCAGACCCGACTCTGCCGAGAAGTATTTATGAAATAGACGGTGCAAAAGAATGCGCCATAGAATTCTGTTCTCTTTCAAAAACTGCGGGATTTACAGGAACACGCTGCGGTTACACCGTAGTTCCAGACGAACTTGTTTTTGACGGACACAGCCTGAACAAGTTTTGGCTCCGCCGTCAGACGACCAAATTCAACGGAGTTTCGTACATCGTTCAACGTGCCGCCGAGGCGGTTTTCACCGACGAGGGACAAAAGCAAATAAGAGCGAATATTGATTACTACCGCGAAAACGCGAAGATAATTACAACTGCATTCGACGAACTCGGAATAACATATTTCGGAGGTAAAAACTCCCCCTACATATGGATGAAATGCCCGAACGGAATGGATTCGTGGACATTCTTTGATTACCTGTTGAAGAATGCGGGTGTTGTAGGAACTCCCGGGGCAGGCTTCGGAGAAAACGGTGAGGGATTCTTCCGTTTAACGTCGTTTTCAAACCACGAGAACACACAAGAAGCAATGAAGAGGTTCAAAAAGTTGTTCGCCTAAAAATCTTGTACAAAAAGATGCATCCCAAGACTTAATGAATTGGGATGCATATTAATTTCTACTATCTTATTTTCGAGCCATGAACATTTCGCACAAGCAGCAAAAATCAATATTTGTTGATATAATACTTTTTCCCTAACAACTCAGAAAGTTTGTCTCTGAGTTCCTCGGGAGTCCCTCCGGAGAAAGTGGATTTTTCCACTACAAACGCCTGATTTTTAGTATGAAAGATAAAAAAGTATTTTGTGGACTCTATAACCTGTTCAACCATAGTATATGCAATTTCGGATTCACCGAAATTACCGAGAGTTTTTCCGACGACCTTAAAATTATCATCGAAAAATGTGTATGCGTTTACCGCATCTTTGAGTTTGCTCAATGAAAGGTATTGAATGTACGGAAAAATAAAATATCTATAAGTCATAAACAGAAGTATCAGCCCCAAACACAAAGAACTCCAACGATATATGGGATCTTCTGTTGTTATGGTTTTAAAAACCGACCAAGCAAGAACAACCGCACATAGTGAAAGAAAAACAGGAAAACCGATTTTTGGATTACTCTTCCGATACATAGATGTTCGGCACAGTGTTTTTACAGACTCAACGTTCAATGTTCCCATCGCGTTAATATTCATATAATTCCCTCTTTTCTTTTTGTATATCAAGTATAACACAAGAAATTCAGGATGTCAACATTTGTTGTATCGACCGTTGTCACGGTTCCCGAAATTTTTGTTCGCTCGAGACTACGCTCGTTTTTGCCTCGCAAAAACTTCGCTTCGGCGAACCCGTAGTGCTATGCACTACGGGTTCGATTATCACCATACAGACCAAACAAATACCCCGTACGCGATGCGTACGGGGTATTTGTTTGGTCTGCCCGATGGGATTCGAACCCACCACCTTCAGAGTCGGAGTCTGACACTCTATCCAAATGAGCTACGGGCAGATATGAAAGGGAAACAAAGTTTCCCCTTTTATTTCATCACATTCGGTTAAACATCCGAATCATCAGTCATCGTCGGATGTTCGCTGAACAAAAACAGACGGGAGACTTTTAATATTATACTCCGAAATTACGGATTTGTCAAGGCTGTATTTTTGAGAAGCACGCCAAGTCGAAAGCGCCTGTGTTTGCAGTTCCGACAGAAGAGAATCGCGTAAAGTATCTTTGTAATCAGAAAATTTATCATCTGTACCGATTCTTTCAAAAACCCAAAATCCGCTTTCGGAATCTTCAAAATAACCGAATTCTCCCGCTTTTAGGTCAAACAACGCGGACGTCATATCGGTCGGAAACGTAAAGGCGTCGGATTTTCCGTCTTTACCGACAAGCGTTCCGACAAAGTATTCGGAAGAATCCCTGTCGCCGTCGGTCTGCACATACTTATATGCGTCGCTGTATTCGCGAATAGCATCGTCCATGCTGATTTCGCCTGTCGTAAGTTTTTTGAAGCACTCCTTCGCGCGTTCTTTCACCTTTTCAAGAGAAGCAGAATCAAGCGACGAACTGTCAGACGGGTCAAAATTGAAAAGCGTAACAAAACGCACTCCTGCATACGACGCGTCAAACAAGGCTTTGACATCATTTACAGTAACGGGAGTTTTTCCCGCCTCTCCGTAAATATCGGCAAACACCTTTGATTGCATATAGGAAACGGAATAAAGATAGCGAAGTTCTTTTTCCGTGCAGCCGAGCCTTGCACAAAACTGTGAAACGGTATCTTTTCCGAGTGAATCTATCGTATTTTTGATTGCGGAAAACTCTTTAAGAGAAAGAGAAAGCCCGTTTTCGTTAAAATATTTTATGATATAATAAGAAGAAATATAATTTTCTTCCGTAAGCGAATATCCGTACTCTTCAAGCGTTTTGCCGCCCGAGAGAACTATTTTCCACATATCGTCCGATGAAAAATCTTCATCACCGAGAATTTCTGCGGCAACGTATTCGCAGGCATCACGGCTCTGTTGCAAATAATAAAGATATGCGGCAAGCGAATATCGGTCTTCCCCTATCGTCGCGGCATAAACGTTTCCGAAATCGGAAGAAACAGCAATATCCGTCGGAATGATTTTTTCAATACCGGGGAACTCCGAAACAAGAACTTCCGCAAATTTATCATACCCCAGTGCTCCCGCCATAGAGTTTTCAATGATATAACCACCGTCAGGGACGCCTATTTCATAGTTTGCGGGCTCTGATTTGACCGCAGAAATCGAAAGTTTTCCTCCGAATGAACCGTTTTCATCGTGTAAATCCGCATTAACGGTAATTTTGTCGGAAGATGTATCAAATGAAATATTGAAGAAAACCGCTTCGGACAAAGACAGAGTATGAACAGTCAGTTCAATGTTCATTTTTTCCGACGGGGTCTGATATGCAAATGAAACAGTATATGCGTTGTTGAAAGAAAACGTATATGTTCCGTCCGAAAGTTCAGCGGAAAACAGCGGCATACCGCTTGACGGATTTTCATACACAAGTGATGCCTTATCTTCCGAAGAACACGAATATGTCAGTCTTCTGCAAACGGAAGAATCAGAAGATGAAGACGTAATAACTATCCGCGCTATATTTCCCTTATACAGATATTTTTCTATCGTAACGGCAAAATCGTCGGCAGCGACAACCGCATTTTTCAGGTTTTCACCGTATCTTGCGTAGTTGTCGGAATCAATATTATACAGATTTAAAAAATATCTGCCAAAAATCGAACCGAGCGTGTTTTTGTCGGAATAAACAGTATCAATAACTTTTTCGGCTACGTTGACGGACGATTCTTTTCCGAGCGTATACGTCGTTTTAGTCATTTTGCGGCCGTCATTTTCGGAATCGAGAGAGATTTCCTCGTCAGTCGCTTCTGCGCTGTTCATACCGTCGGTAACAACGGAAACAAAATCCGAATACCCGTTTTTCAGATCGGAATATACGGCAGACAATTCCGAAACCCCATACAGGTTGAAAAAGTCTACGGTTAAATCTTCATCAAGAAGCCCGTAAGCACAGCCTTTTGCCGCTCCTGCTTTTAACAATGACGAAAACTCAAAATCTTTTGACCCGAGATTTGCGTTTCCGTGAACCACGAACCCAGAATCATCTTTTTTTGCGTCAAAACTGCTCTGCAACACATTTTGATACGAATGTTTTTCGCCCGTTTCGGCATCGGAAAAATACATATCGGTCACAGATATTTCGCCGTTAAAAGAATCTTTATCTGTCGAAAAAAGCGTATCGAAAATTTTGTTCGGAAACAGGGAATGAACCGCATTTCCGAAGAAATTTTCGGGGCTGAAAATATAATCTCCGTTATTTTTGTTCGCGTCGGAAGAACAGGCGGAGCAAAAAACTCCGACTGAAACGGCTATCAAAACAATAACGGAAATCAGTCTTTTCATATCACACCGTGCCGCCGTGTTTGCGGATAAAATCATAAAATCTCGGAGGTAATTCCGAATCGAAAAACAGTTTTTCATTTGTTATCGGGTGAACAAACCCAATCTGTTTTGCGTGCAGATACTGCCCGGTCAACGACTTTTTGTCAGTGTTGCGTGGGCTGTAAAGCGGATCACCCTCAATAGAATGCCCGAGACTTGCCATGTGAACGCGAATTTGATGAGTTCTGCCGGTTTCAAGTCTGAATTCGACCAGGGAATAGCCGTCAAATTCCGAAAGCACACGGTAATGCGTTACCGCAGGTTTGGAATTTTTCAGCGTCACCGCCATTTTTTTTCTGTCTTTCGGGTCTCTGCCTATCGGTAGAGACACCGTACCCTCGGGTTCTTTGAAATGTCCCCTGCAAATGCCGTTATACACGCGGAGAAATGAATGTTCCTTTATCTGCTCGGCAAGTCCGAGATGCGCCTCATTTGTTTTTGCAACTATCAGAAGACCAGAAGTGTCTTTATCTATACGGTGAACGATTCCGGGTCGGATAACGCCGTTTATACCGGAAAGGCTCGAGCCGCAATGTTTAAGAAGCGCATTCACAAGTGTTCCGTCGTCGTTTCCCGCCGCGGGATGAACGACCATTCCCTGCGGTTTATTGACAACGAGAAGATATTCGTCTTCGTAAACTATATCGAGCGGAATATCCTGAGCAACAACTTCAAGAGGCCTCGGTTCGGGCTTTTCATAACGAACAACGTCTCCGTCTTTGATACGGTAGTTCTTCCCCTCGGATTTTCCGCCTACGGTGACGGCTTTCTCTGAAATAAGAATAACCGCCGCGGAACGCGTTAAACACGCGTCCGCGTCGGAAAGAAACTTATCTAATCTTTTTCCTTCATCTTCTTTTCTTGCGATGAGTTCCATTGTAAAACTTCTCCCTTGCTGACAAAGAAAACAATGATGAAGAGTAATGCTCCGCAGGTCACGAATATATCCGCCACGTTGAAAATTGCAAAGTTTATCAACCTAAAATCGAACATATCGGTAACGGAGCCTCGGAAAATGCGGTCTATCAGGTTGCCGGTGCCACCCGAAGCGATAAGCGCAACAAGCACGCAGGCAAACTTACCTCTGATTTTGTCCGATAACAAAAGAAACAGAAGAAGTCCCACAACCGCAACGGTCACAACGGAAAGCAATGTCGTTTTATCTGAAAGCATGCTGAACGCCGCGCCGGTATTTTCCGTATATGTGATATGAAATACGCCCCTGATAAGCGGAATCGTATCACCTATTTTCATATTCGTTCTGACGATATGTTTGACGATGTAATCAAGGATTATTCCGACAATAAATATCGCCAGATACGGAATTTTGGAAACAAATCTTTTCATTACAGACCTTTAACGACTGCCGCACATCTCGCGCAAAGCGTGGGATGTTCGCTGTCCTTGCCCACGGTTTCGCTGTATGTCCAGCAACGCTCGCATTTTTCGCCGCCCGCTTTATCAACTTTCACAAAGAGTTCGTCACCCTCGTGAACATCGACACCCGAAACGATGAATATGGTTTTGAGCAGATTCTCATACTTATTCAAAAGTGCGGCGTCCTCGGCAGGTGCGGTTATGCAGACCTTTGCTTCAAGCGGTTTGCCGATAAGTTTTTCGTTTCTTGCCGCTTCAAGCGCAAGGTTAACACTGTCTCTTATCTCGGAAAGTCTGTTGAAATCTGCAATCTTTTCTTCAGAAAGCGCATACTCTTCAAACGGAGAGTTGAGGTCGTTGAAGATAACGTTTTCTGTATTATCAGAACTTCTGTGCGGCATTGCTTTCCAGATTTCATCAGCAGTGAACGCAAGTATCGGGGAAAGCATTCTTACAAGAGAATCAAGGACAAGGAACATCGCTGTTTGTGCGCTTCTTCTTGCCTTGCCGTTTGCGCTGTCACAATACAAAACGTCTTTTACAATATCAAGATAGAAGTTCGACATATCGACTACGCAGAAATTGCGGATAGCATGGTATACGATATGATATGCGTAGTTCTCGTAACCGTCGCGGACCTTCTTCATCAAGTCATTAAGACGCGATACCGCCCACTTGTCAAGTTCGTTCATTTCCGAAGCGGGAACAAGATTGTCGGGATCGAAACCGTTCAGGTTTCCGAGAATGTATCTTGCCGTATTTCTGATTTTAAGATATGCCTGAGAAAGTTGCTTGAATATATCGTCTGATACACGGACATCCGCATGATAATCGGAAGAGGCAACCCAAAGACGGAGCAAGTCTGCACCGTACTTCTTGATAACTTCTTCGGGAGCGACGCTGTTGCCGAGCGATTTGTGCATCGCCCTGCCCTGTCCGTCAACTACCCAACCGTGAGTAAGAACGGTTTTATAAGGAGCGGAATCTCCGAGAACACCTACCGCCGTCAGCAGCGAAGACTGGAACCAACCTCTGTACTGGTCGGCGCCTTCAAGATAGCAATCTGCGGGCCATTTCATTTCGGGCCACTTGTTATCGGGATTTTCGCGGAGAACGACGAAGTGGGAAGAGCCGCTGTCAAACCAGCCGTCAAGGGTATCGTTTTCACGGGTGAAATGCGTTCCGCCGCAATGCGGACACTTAAAGTCTCCGAGTATCTCTGCGGGAGTCATTTCATACCATGCGTTCGAACCTTTTTCCTTGAACAGCGCGGAAACTTTTTCAATCGTTTCGTCGTTGCAAATGGGTTTTCCGCACTCCTCACAATAGAATACGGGTATGGGAAGTCCCCAATGGCGCTGTCTGGAAATACACCAATCGGCACGGTCAACAACCATTTGGGTTATTCTGTCTCCGCCCCAAGAGGGAATCCATTCAACGTCCTTTATTGCTTCAACGGTCTTATCCTTGAATGCGTCAACAGAGCAGAACCACTGCGGAGTTGCACGGAAGATTATAGGATTTTTACATCTCCAACAATGCGGATATTGGTGCTTGATGTCTTCGGAAGCAAAGAGCGCGCCGCTTTCTTTCAAATCCGCAAGAATGACTTTGTTGGATTCATCATAGCGCAGCCCCGCATATTTGCCGGCGTCTGCGGTCTGATATCCTCTGTCATCAACGGGAACGGTCATATCAAGGTTGTAACGTCTGCCCGTTTGATAGTCGTCAACACCAAAACTCGGTGCAGTGTGAACGCAACCTGTACCGCTGTCCATGGTGACATAATCCGCGGTTACAAGCAGGCTGTCTATGTCGAGGAACGGGTGCTGTGCCGTCATATATTCAAAATCAGAACCTTTGAAATGTTCTACAACGCTGTAATCGGTAATACCGCCCGCCGCCATGGTCTTGTCCATAAGCGCTTCAGCGACAATATACATTTCTTCGCCCGCTTTAACAAGGACATAACTCTCATACGGATTGAGCGCTATCGCACGGTTTCCGGGAAGTGTCCATGTGGTGGTCGTCCAAATAACGAAGTACATTTTGGAGAGGTCGCCGTAAGAGGAAAGTTTGCCCTTATCGTCTTTTACCGCGAATTTAACATATATCGACGTGCAGTCGTCGTCCGCATATTCGATTTCTGCCTCTGCAAGTGCGGTCTCATCGACGGGACACCAATAAACGGGCTTAAGTCCCTTGTAGATGTAGCCTTTTTTATACATCTCGCCGAACACTTTGACTTCAACGGACTCAAAAGCGGGATCCATCGTCGTATAAGGATGTTCCCAATCGCCGAGAACGCCGAGACGCTTGAACTGTTCCATCTGAATGTGAACGAAATCGTCCGCAAACTTATGACAAGCGTTTCTGAACTCGGGAATAGACATCTCTTTTCTGTTCAGTTTATTTTTTTTGATTATTGCGCTTTCGATAGGCATACCGTGGTTATCCCAACCGGGGATATACGGAGCCTGAAAGCCGCTGATAGACTTATAACGGATTATAAAGTCTTTCAGAACCTTGTTCATCGCCGTCCCCATGTGAATGTTTCCGTTCGAGAACGGAGGACCGTCATGAAGAACGTATTGCGGTCTGCCCGCGTTTTTCTCTTGAAGTTTTTTGTAAGTCTGCTGAGTCTGCCATTCTTCGAGAAAAGCCGGCTCGCGTTGCGGAAGTCCCGCTCTCATCGGGAAATCGGTCTTCGGCAAGTTCAATGTCTGATTATAATCCATCGCTGAAAGTCTCCTGATCAGTCTTCGTCGTCGTAATAGTCGTCATCATCTTCGTCGTAATCGTCGTCGTCATAATCATCGTAATCATCATAATCGTCGTCACGACTCTTTTTCTTTTTGCCGAAGCCGAAGAAAGAACGCTTTTTCTTTTTCGGTTTTTCTTCATACTCGTCGTCAAAATCGTCTTTATCATCATCTTCGTCTTCGTCCGAATAATCATCGTCCGAACCGAACAGATTTCTTATTTTTGCGGCTCTGCCGTCATCTTTCTTGCCGCCGTGTTTTCTCGTATAAAAACTGTTTTCGTAGTCTTCATCGTCGTCATCGCCGACCATATCTTCGTCTTCCTCATCGGCAATTTCAAGCGCGCGGTTTATTTTTTCCCTTGTAACGTCTCTGGGAACATCCGCAATTTTCGTTTCTTTCACAACGGGAATAACTTTTGTTTCGCCCGCCATGATGGTGTCGTCAGCTTCAACAGCCGCATTTTCCTCGGGAACAGCCTTTGTTTCCTCGACCGCGGGTGCGGGTTGAGGCGCAGGAACGGTTACTGTAACTGCCGCAAGTTCCTTTTTTGCAAGTTCGGGAAGATTTTCAACGTCGGAAGTGAATTTGTCGCAAAGAACGTGAACCGCCTTTTTAACGGTTTCGATCTCGGAAACAAGCGCATTGTATTCCGCCTTTTTCTCCTCGCCGTCTTTTTCTATCTCCGCAGCCTTTGCAGTTGCTTCGGAAGTCAGACCGTCAGCCTGCTCTTTTGCGGCCTTCAGAAGTTCGTCAGCCTTTTTCTTTGCATCGTTTATAAGAGATTCCGCATTCATTTTTGCGGTACGCATAACCTCATCATAACTCTTCTGAGTGCTGAGGAGCGACTGCATGCGCGCTTCCTGTTCGTCTCTTATGGTTTCGAGTTTTTCGCTCAAAACGATAACTTTCTTGCCCAGACTTTCTTTTTCTTCGAGAAGAGCGGTATAGTCAACGATTATCTCGTCGAGAAACGCTTCGACCTCTTCTTCTTTGTAGCCGGTCTTGCTTCTCGAAAACGTTTTTGTTTCAATATCTCTGACGCTTAACATATAATACCTCCGTCATTTGGAACGTTCATATTTTTGCATATTTATTTTTAGTCTGTCTTTCTGCGTTTTGTGACAATCTTCGGGATCGGAATCAACTATATATTTTCCCGCGCCGCGAACAGACAGCCTGTCGCCGAAAGAAAGACGTTTTGTAACATCGTATATCTGCGTGCCGTTCAGACGAACATCGCCCGCTTTTATTGCGGATACGGCTTTTTCACGCGAAGTTTTGCTTATCGCGGCAACATAACAGTCAAGTCTGTTTGAAGTCACGATAAGTCCGACGGTCTCAAATTTTCGTTCGTTTCTGATTGTGTCCGAACCGTCAGCGATTTTTGCAGAGCAAACATATTTGCCTACCCGACAAAGTTGCGAACATATGTGTTTTGCAATGTTTTCTTCTGCCGCAACATATATTTTTCCGTCAGAAAAGACTATATCGCCTATGACGCTTCTTTTCAGACCGAGCCCGAGAATGCTTCCGAGACAGTCGGGGTGGCGTATTTGTGCAGTTTTATCGTGCGGAGTTATCTCGACCACAGATATGGGAAAAGACAGCCATTCCGCCGAAAAAGAGTCTGAATATATCGCGCACATTCTGCGCTCCGCATTTTCAATGCCGCCGTCAAACGAATAGCCGACACCGAGTTTTTTCAGTATCTGCGAACAGTCATCCTGCTCGTCCTCGGAAAGAAATCCCGTATATTCAACGGAATTGCGCATTGCCGATTCCGCATGGTCGGCAATCCTCCGAGAGAAGAGTTCAGCGTCCGTCAAAAGACGGTCTCCTCCAAGTCGTTATCCATTTCGCCGGTTATATCAACACCGCCGGGAGCAATAAGATATGTATGCTCCGCAACTTTTTTAACGGTTCCGTCAAGGGCATAAACAACACCGTAAAGGAAGTCCACTATGCGTTTTGTATCTTTCTGTATATTTTCAAGATTGAGTATAACGGATTTGCCCGATATTACATCATCCGCAACAGCCTGCATTGCGCTTTTATCGTCGGGTTTGCAAAGAATAAAATTCGGTCTTTTTCCGGAAGGCGCGGGCGCGGAATTGCGAGAAGCCCTTGATGCGCGCTTCGGAGCCGCTTTTTCTTCTGTTGCCTCTTCTTCATATTCAACATCATCTTCGTAATCGTCGGTATCCGAGCCGAAACCGAGGATCTGCTTGATATTTGCCATAACAAAATCTTCCTTTCCGAAAGTTAATTTATTTAAAGAGCGCCGTACCTATGCGTACCATGTTTGAGCCGCATTCGACAGCCTCTTCAAAATCGTTTGACATACCCATTGAAAGAATATCCATATCTACGCCCGAAATATTGCAGGCTTTTACTTTCTCAAAAAGTTCTTTGAACTCTTTGTAATAACGTATATCTTTTTCTATGGGCATTGTTGCCATAAGCCCTTTGACTTTTATATGTTCAAAATCCGAAACATCACGGACAAGAGCCACGGTATCGGCAGGCTCAACGCCGAATTTTTGTTCTTCGTCACCGATATTGACCTGCAAAAGAATTTCGGTCGTTCTTCCGAGTTTTTCCGAATATTTGTCTATTTCCGTCGCAAGTTTGACGGAATCAACGGACTGAATAAGCGCAATATCTTTCATCGAAAGAAGCGCTTTGACTTTGTTTGTCTGCAGATGCCCGATAAAGTGTCTTTTGCACGGGAGCAGCAACGCGTCTTTTTCTTTTAAGTGCTGAACATAATTTTCGCCTATATTCGAAAGCCCGACTTCGATTGCGGCGTTGGTATCTTCAATCGTCTGATATTTCGTAACCGCAACGATTATGACATCGTGACTGAATCCGCCGCGTGTTTTCGCTTCTGCAATCCTGTTTTCGATTTCGGCTTTATTGCTCAAAATTCTATTTCGCATTTACTATCTTCCCGTCAAACATATCTTTGCCGCCGCAGATGACTTCGTCGTTTACGGTCAGTCGGCGTGCATTATAATCGCTTTTTGCTTTTACTATCGAAAATTCATCGGTCGAAAACAGTATTTCAACCGGTTTGAAAACAACTTTTTGCCCTATCAGAACATATACGCCGTCTGCGCCGTCTACGACGCGCAGCGCCTTGTTGCTGACTTTCAATCCCGAATATGTGGAATTTATCAGTTTGCAATTCGCTTTTCTTAACGAAAGTTCTTTTTCGGTCATAACGCCGCAGCGGAAGCATACGCAGACATATCCGTTTTCTTCTGATGAGACGAACAGCACGCTTGTTTGAAGAGTTTTTCTTGAACCGTCGGAAAATCTGAACTCTATTTTTTCTGAAGACCCCTGTTTAAGAGAAGCGGCGTCCGAAGACTTCATCTTTGCAGCAAATATCCAGTACGGCGTGGTCTGAACTTTTCCCACATAATCGCTCGGACACGAAGTTCCGTCAGCGACGAGAATCTTTTCCAGACTCGAAACCGTCATATTGTCCGCATCGGCGGCTGAAAGGTATTCAAAGCCGTCATATCCGCTGTAAAAATACCCCGCAACAGTTGACTGAACGTTTTGTTCGACAGAGGTATATTTTCCGATTATGGAGTTACGTTCGTTCAGATACTCATCGAGTTTTTTCGAATAACTTTCGTCTCCGTTCAGGTTCACGTTCTTTTTGTTGAAAGCGGTTTGCAAGGTTGCTTCGTAAGCTAGTATTTCTCCCATATCGGAAGAAGCACACGAATCGAGATAATCGTAAAGCGCTTCCCTGCTGTCGGCGTCAAGAGATGTTGCGTCCGAAGTCACAACGCTGCTGACCGTTTTTGTAAGGATTTTGATATTCCGATTCAAAAACAGCAATCGCTGTTCGTCTTCATCGGAAAAGGCCTTGTTGCTGACGGTTGCAACGGAAGTACCCACGGCAACTCTTTCGCCGTCCGAAACGTTGTGAACCATCGTTGCACAGTCAGAGCCTGCCACAAGAACGGTTTCTGTCCGCAGAGCGACGCCCTCAACAGAAACGGTGTCGTTATAAACACAGTCTTCAACGGCTTCAACCGTATAATCCGTATCGAACAAAGCGGACGGAACAACGCCGAAGAGAAAATAGCCGCACAAAAGCACGACGACAAGCACGAGTATCACTCTGAATACTTTTTTCTCCATAACCGCTCCGTTTACACATTTATTGTGCTATAAAATAAATATATATGCCGATTATATCATACATACAGGAAATCTTCTATACATTCCGATAAATTGTTAAAAAAATGTTCAATATCAAGTCCGTCGGCTTCAACCCAACGTATATTTTCGTCACGTCGAAGCCATGTCAACTGACGTTTTGCGTAATGACGGCTTTCTCTCTTGATATTCTCCGAAACTTCGGAAATTCCGATCTCTCCGTCAAAATACGGTGCGAACTGCTTGTAACCTATTGCCTGAAAAGCATTGCATTCGCGTGTCAGTTTTCCGCTTTGAAGAAGCGTAGAGACCTCGTTTTCCAGACCCGCCGAGAACATTTCGTCAACTCTTCTGTCTATTCTTGAATAAAGCACGCTTCTGTCCGAAAACCGCAATCCGATTTCAAGGAACTTATACGGCGACGGGATTTTTTTCGATATCTCATTTTGCTCCGTCACGGTTTTTCCCGAAGTATGGTAAAGTTCAAGCGCACGAATTATGCGTTTAATATTGTTCGGGTGCAGTTTTTCCGCCGTCTGAGGGTCTATCTCCGCAAGTTCCGAAAGAAGCGCTTCACTGCCCTCTTTTTCGGCGCGTATTGCAAGATGTTCCCTGTATTCGGGGTCTGTTTCGGCTTCGGAAAGACTTATATTTTCAATAAACGAAGTCACATAAAGTCCCGTTCCGCCTGCAATAACAGGTATTTTGCCGCGAGAAAGAATATCATCGACGCAAACCTTCGCACGTTCAAGATAATCCTGCAAAGTGAACGTTTCCGTCGGTTCGACAATGCTTATCAAATGATGCGGTATGCCCTGCATTTCTTCATCGGTGGGTTTTGCCGTACCGATATCCATATATTTATATATCTGCATGGAATCGGCGGAGACGATCTCTCCGTTGTACCGCTTGGCTATCTCGACCGCAAGTTTGGTTTTTCCGCTTGCGGTAGGACCGACAACGGCAATAACACGATTGTTCATCAGACTATCCTCTTAAATTGTTTTTCGATGGTCGTTTTTGACAGCGCAAACGTTATCGGACGACCGTGCGGACAGTATTTCAAGTCGTTTTCGTGTTCAAAATAATTTCTTATCAACTTCTCTGTCTCAAATGCCGACGTGTGCATACCCGCCTTTATGGAAGCCTTGCAAGCACAGTCATGCAGAAATTCATCGAGAAGATCATTCTTGCCGAGTTTGAGATTTTCATAGTTATCCGCAAACTTCGCAAGCACATATTCAACGTCGGAATTTTCGAGAATTTGCGGTATCATACGCACAATTACGCTTCCGCCGAAGTCCTCAACTTCAAAGCCCGCTTTTTTCAGTTCTTCCGCATTTTCGGTTATTATCAGATTTTCAGCCGCGCCGAGCTCGACAACTATCGGGCTGAGCAGATATTGAGAACCGACAGTTCCTCTTTTCAGTTTCTCAAAATTCATACGCTCATGCAATGCGTGTTTGTCAATAAACAGAACATCGCCGTCCTTTTCAACAATTATAAACGAATCGAAAACTTCTCCGACAATACGAAATTCAACCGTTTTTTCAACAAGAGTCGGTTCATCGGCATTGTCTTTTGCAGTAGGAACCGGAGCATTGACGGACTCCTTTTTCGGAGGCTCGGAAACGTCGGGAACAGGTGCTGTCACGGACGGTGCATACTTCTCAGGTTCAGGCTCTCTTTTTGCAGAAAAGCCCAAATCTGGGGCAAGAAGCGACGAATCGTCCCTAAGCGTTTCCGCAGGCTTTTCGGCGGCAACCGCCCTTTTGAGAAGCATTTTTTTCAGTTTTTCAAATTCGGAAGTTTCTTCCGTCGAGGAAGACTTCTTCACTTCGGTCTCGTTTTTCGGTAAAACTTCGGGCTTTTGCTCGGGTATGGAATTTTCCGATACGGGAACTTTTGTTATGACCTGCCACTCCCCGTAATTCTTCACCTTTTCCACGGTCTTTTTCGGAGGTTCGGGAGTTTTCTGCGGAGCGGAGTTTTCAAAAGGAAGCCTGAAAACATCATTCGTTGCAGGCGTTACGTCAATATGTTTGACCGCATTGTCAAAAGAAAGCGCGGTTCGCAAAGCGTCGTTCATAAATACGGAAACGCTTTTTTCGTCGCCGAATTTGATTTCGAGTTTTGACGGGTGTACGTTTATATCTATGCTCGAATTGTCAACCTGCAAAAAGAGAACACAAACCGGGTATCTGCCGATAAGCATCGAATTTCTGTATGCATTTTCGAGACAGGTTTGAAGCAGCCGTGAGCGGACGATACGTCCGTTTACATAGAACAGTTGCATATTTCTGTTCGGTTTTGAAAAAAGCGGCGTGCCGATAAAGCCCGACAGACGGAAATCGTCATTTTTCATTCTGACGGGAACAAGATTCTGTGTCACGCTCTTTCCGTATACGGAAAAAATGGTATCTTCGAGTTTTCCGTTGCCCGAAGTGAACAGCGTTTCTTTGCCGCCGACGGTCAGTCGGAACGATATTTCGGGGTGCGACAGCGCAAGTTTATGTACAACCGAACTTATCGCTCCCGCTTCCGCCTGTTCGCTTTTAAGAAATTTCTTTCTTGCGGGAACGTTATAAAAGAGGTCTCTGATACAAAAAACCGAACCGTCCGCGCACCCGACTTCCTCGGAAGACACGATATCTCCGCACAGCTCACCCGCTTCGAGAGACAGACGGACACCACCGACGGAATCTTTTGTCTTGGTTGTCAGTTCAACGCGGGATACCGCGCTTATTGCGGCAAGCGCTTCGCCGCGGAAACCGAGAGTGCCTATGTTATAAAGGTCTTCCTTTGTGGTTATCTTCGACGTTGCGTGTTTGCGGAACGCCACACGGGCATCTTCTTCCGTCATTCCGCAACCGTTATCTGTCACTTTTATAAGGTCAATGCCGCCTTTCAAAATCTCAACGGAGATTTTATCGGCGCCCGCATCGACGGAGTTTTCGACAAGTTCCTTTACAACGGATGCGGGTCTTTCCACCACTTCGCCCGCGGCAATAAGGTTGGCAACAGAACTGTCAAGAACGTGTATTTTCATCAGTATTCTCCGAAATTATTGGTTTTTGGCTTTCTGTACAAGCGCATAAAGTTCGTTCATCGCTTCTATCGGTGTCAGAACCGTCGGGTCTATGTTTTTAAGTCTTTCTGTTATTTCATCAGAAGCAACGGTATTGAAAAGATCGGGTTCTTCGTTCTTTTCTTCACGTTTGATAACAACTTTCGGCTGTTCGGACTCTATTTCTTTCAATACTTCCTGTGCGCGGTCTATAACGACCTCTGGAACGCCCGCAAGACGCGCAACATCAATGCCGTAACTGTCGTCCGTTCCGCCGGGAACGATCTTTCGGAGAAACGTTATCGCGTTTCCGCGTTTCTTTGCCGCGACATTGAAGTTTTTAACGCCCTCAACGGTGCTTTCAAGCGCAACAAGTTCGTGATAATGCGTTGCGAAAAGCGATTTCGCTTTTATCTTTTTCGCAACATATTCAAGCACGGCGCGGGCAATGCTCATGCCGTCGTATGTGGAAGTTCCGCGTCCTATTTCATCAAAAATAAGCAAACTCTTCTTTGTCGCATTTTTGAGTATGTACGCCACTTCGTTCATTTCAACCATAAAGGTCGATTGTCCCGACGCAAGGTCGTCTGCGGCGCCCACACGGGTAAATATCTTGTCCGCAACGCCGACTGTTGCGCTTGAAGCGGGCACAAATGAACCTATCTGCGCAAGCAGAGTTATCAGAGCAACAGAGCGCATATATGTGGATTTACCCGCCATATTGGGACCCGTTATTATCGCCATACGGCAATCGGAAGTGTCAAGGTGTGTGTCATTCGGCACAAACACTTCGTTTTTCAGCATTTTTTCAACAACGGGGTGTCTGCCGTTTTTGATGTCAATAACGCTGTCTGAATTGACCGTCGGGCAAGTATACCCGTTCTTTACGGCAACTTCCGCAAGCGTTGTAAGAACATCAATGTACGCAACCGCGCGGGAAGACGCTTTTATGCGATCGATGCACTCTTTTATTCCGAGAACAAGTTCCGAAAACAATTTGTATTCAAGCGCAACGAGGTCGTCGCGCGCCGTCAGCAGTTTTTCCTCTATCTCTTTGAGTTCGGGAGTTATAAAGCGTTCGCCGCCGACAAGAGTCTGTTTTCTTATGTATGTATCGGGCACAATGTCCTTGCTGCCGTTCGGAACTTCGATGTAGTAGCCGAAGACCTTGTTATAACCGACTTTAAGAGTTTTGATACCTGTTTTTTCTTTTTCTGACGTTTCAAGCCCGACCATTATACGTTTTGCGTCGGTCAAAAGAACTCGCAGTTCGTCAACTTCCGAGTTGTATCCCTCGCGGATTATGCCGCCGTCTTTCATCGCAACGGGAGGGTCATCGTTTATCGCCGCTTCGATGTGTTCTGTTATATCGGACAGTTCATCCGCCCCGCGAAGCAGATTTTTCAGATACGCAGAGCCGAACTTGCCGCCGCGTAGGATTTCAAAAATGCGCGGAAGTGAAGAAAACGACGTTGCAAGGTTTTTCACGTCCTTGGGATTGACTGAACCATAAACGACTTTTGTCAAAAGACGGTCTATATCTCTTATTCCCGAAAGCAGGTCACGAAGTTCGGAACGTTCAATGTTGTTCTCATAAAAATCGCGAACGGCACCCTGTCTGCCGTTTATCTCATCAACATTCGTCAACGGCTTTTCAAGGAAATTGCGCAGCAGACGCGCGCCCATGGCGGTCTGTGTTTTATCAAGAACGCCGAGCAACGAGCCTTTCTTTTCCTTGAAACGCATTGTCTCAACTATTTCAAGATTGCGCCACGTCGAAAGATCTATCTGCATATAGGCATATTCGCCTGTAAGCGTAAGTTTTTTGATATGGTCAAGAGAGCAAAGCTGCGTGTCGAACAGATACTTCAAAAGCGAGCCGGCGGTTTCTGCGGCAAGCGCATTATCGGCAAGTCCGAGTTTGCCGACAGTCTGCCCCATCTGCTTTTCAAGAAGTTCTTTTGCATTCGGGCACGTTTCTCCGCACGTGAGCATACAACCCGCAGAAGATGCGATATAGTTCTTTATCGGCTCGGTTTCGCAGGCTTCCGGCGAAGCATATATCTCGCGCGGAGAATATTTGCCGAGTTCGTTTATTATCGTCGGGTCAGAAAGTTTATAAGAGCCCGACAAAAACATATCGCCTGTTGAAATATCGACAAAGCAAAGGCACAGTCTGCCTTTTTCGCAGAACGCGCCGACGATATAGTTATTCTTGCTTTCATCCAGCATTTCGGGGTCGGTGACCGTTCCCGGAGTTATCATTCGAACAACTTCACGGTGCGTTACGTCGTTTGTAACGGGGTCTTTTATCTGTTCGCAGACAGAGACCTTGTAACCGTGCTGTACAAGTCGGGAAATATAACCGTCAACGCTGTGATACGGTATTCCGCACATCGGGGCACGCTCGTCAAGCCCGCAATCCTTGCCCGTCAGAACTATATCGAGTTCTTTGCTTGCAATGACGGCGTCGTCAAAAAACATTTCATAGAAATCTCCGAGACGGTACATCAGAATATAATCCTTGTACTGTTTCTTCATCTCAACATACTGTTGCATCATCGGAGACAACTGCGGTGTTTTCGCCATCTCTTTTTCTCTCCTTAAATCGGCGG